>ERZ808054.25-NODE-25-length-207156-cov-13.815660_pt1 | contig 207156 bp, 173 predicted proteins | sample MGYA00380201_ERZ808054 | MGnify/ENA primary metagenome ERZ808054 (study PRJEB31490, sample SAMN06133419) | mouse gut metagenome | isolation source: Z5_2 | host: mice | place: China: Chengdu | collected 2015-05 ...
AACAGATAACCCTGTTTGAATACTTTAAAATGGCTGATTGCGCGACATGAGGGCTTTAAAAATGGGGAAACTCAAAAGTTAAATCTGCTACAAATGCGTTTACTTGTGTATTAGATAATTTACATCTGTGTTTTAACTTTGCAATCCCATGTTCAGACAGATCAAACGCATCAACAAGATATCCTTTTCCTGCTAAATATATGGCATTTTGACCTTCTCCGCATCCCACTTCTAATATTTTTGACCGGTTGTTAATTAAGTGCTCAAATTCAGTAATAGTTGTATTAGGTTTATTGGAAAATGCAATCGTGTCATATTCTTGATATGACTTTTCCCAAAATGGTACTAAATCTTTACTCATATTACTTCTCCCTTCAAATTCCAATTTTTCTGATTATACCACTTTAAAGCAGGAAAAATAACCTCTTCTATACATACTTTACAACATCTCCTCTTTTCTTCAGCAAAGTCCCTTCATGATAAGGATATCCGAGCGCAACCGCCGCCCACACGATATGGTTTTCGGGTATTTCAAAATCGTCCAGCAGGTTCTTTACCGGTTCCGCGCCGCGCAGCGTCATCAGCGGATTCAGCCAGACGGAGCCGATGCCATAGGAATGCGCCGCGAGCATGATATTTTCCGCCGCACAGGATGCGTCCTGACATCCATTGGGATTCCGATTATCATTCGAAATCAGAACCATCGCCTGCGGATTTTCAAATCCGTATACATTTACTTTATGACGGCCGGCCGTTTCTTCTGTAAGCGCTTTCAGGTTCAGGATGTCTTTCTGTTTCGTCAGCACCGTAAATCTCCAGGACTGCATATTATGGCCGCTCGGCGCATAATATCCGGTACGCAGTATCATTTCAAGCACGGCGTCCGGTATCAACTCATCCGTAAATCTGCGGATGCTCCGCCGTGTCAAAAGCGCCTGGACAACCGGATTGAGCAGTTCTTCGTTTCCCCTGTTTTCCCAGATTTTCCGGAGCGCCTTCCGGTCCAGTTTCTGCATGGCATTTCTCGGCAGGCTTTCAACCGGCATTATTTTCTGCGGCAGTTTATACCGTTCGACCCTTGCCACCATAAATTTTAACAGTTCTTCTTCCGAATAGCCGTTTTTTGCAGCCACGAACAGGACCGGAATCTGTCCCGTCACACCTTCCTCATCTTCTACTCCGATGCAGGCGCATTCCCGGATTCCCTCATACTGGCCGGCTATATTTTCGACTTCGATAGGAGATACCTTTTCGCCGCCCACATTGATCAGATCATCCGCGCGGCCCATCATATAAATATTGCCGTCTTCGTCTTCCCACGCCATATCACCGGTGATCAGCCAGCCGTCCACCAGCGTCCTGTCCGTCAGTTCCGGCCTGTTAAAATAACCGGCCATCTGCATGCCGCCTTTTATCGCCATTCTTCCCGGATGAGCGGCGTCCGTTTTTACCGGCCGGCCTTCCGCATCCAGATATTTCACACACACTTTTCCCGCGAGCGGCCTCCCCAGAGAAGCAATCCGCAGCGAATCCTTTACGGCTTCCGAGACATTGCAGAAAATAGCGCCTCCCGATTCCGAGCTGCCCCATGTATTATAAATCAGCGTTTCGGGAAGGAGCGCCGTAATCTCCGCACGCTGTCTGACGGACAGGGAGCCCGCGCCAAATTCAATATACCGGAGCCGGCCGCATACCGGCGCAAAAGCATCCTGCATCTGGCCGCGCATGATCTCATAGGAAGCGGGAACGCACGCAAGCGCCGTACAGCGATGGGCGTTTATGTTATTTTCCACTTCTTTTGCAAACGTAAAACCGTTCTGCAAGACCACCGCTGCACCCTGATAAAGAACCGCACGCAGCACCCGTAAGGCAAAGGAATGGTTTAACGGCAGGGGAAGCAGCAGAACTTCGTCTTCTCTGATACCGATTCCTTCAATGGTGTTGGAAAAAATATGGTATACCGCCTTATAGGTCAGCATAACCCCCTTGGGCTTCCCGGTCGTACCTGTCGTAAACAACAATTCCGCCAGGGCATTTTCATCCCGCACGGCCGACGCATCCTCCCATCCCCCTTTTGACCCGGCCTTGTCCGATGCGGATGTATCCGATGCGGATATATCCGCGACAGATATGTCCGCCTCTGCGTAGACCTGACGAAGCGACAGGATTCTGCACGTTTCTGCATATTCTTTCATCGGCCTGTCCGTCAGAAGCAGACTGCTCTCCGATTCCCGATAGACGGCCGCCATATTTTCGGGCGTGCTGTTTTTATCCAGAAATACCGCAACTGCGCCGCATAGCTGTATCCCCAGATATGCGGCCGGCATTTCCGGTTTCGATACGGCGGAAAAGCAGACCCTGTCCCCCGCACCGATTCCGTTTTTCCTTAAAAGTTCCGCAATGCCGCATGCCTTCCCGGCAAGTTCCCGATAAGTCAGGATTTCCTTTTTAAAAGCCACAGCCATTTTATCCGGCTGTCTGACCGCCAACTCCATGATTCGATTCACAAGTATTTCTGTCATACCTTCCTCCATCCGGCCGCAGCCTGCAGGCTTACGGCCATACGAACTTTTTCATTGTTCCTTTCACGCCTGAAGCCGTTCCACCATCCGGGCCAGCCCGGCTATGGAGTTAAAATTCTCTTCCACGATTTCGTCATAGGGAATGATAACGCCAAATTCCATTGTCAGCGTCGCAATGATTCCCGTAATCGTCAGCGAATCCAATAACCCGTCATCCACCAGCGTATCGGATGCGGTAAAATCAATCTCCGGATATTCTTCCGACAACAGTTCCAAAATTTTTTCTTCCAGCATGTTTTCTCCTCTTTTCCGTTTTAATTATTTTTCCGTTGCATTCACACTTCCCGCCGGGCATCGCAATCATCTTTTCGACGTTTTATCCGCTTCCCGTCCTAATAATTCATGTATGCAAACGTACCCGTTTCATATCCCGGCCCATAAATTCCGAAAACCAGAACAACAATCAGCGAGCCTGCATAAAACGCGCACCTGACTATCAGATTCCATTCCGCCGCCCGCTCCCTGATGCTGCCGTTTCGCTGCTGTAAACTGACAAACCACAGCACGCCCATCACGAAAAGCAGCAGCATAAACTCTCTCCAGTCAAGCCCCTGCGCATACAGCGTTCCGTCCACGAGCTGCCAGAGGCGGTGCTCCGTCAGGATTCTGGCAAATATCCGGCCCGTAATCTTCAAATCGCCGGGAATCGTAATCAGCCTTCCGATGCAGAACAGAAAAAAGGTGCGTATCATCTGAAAATTTTTCCATCCCTGCCTGTCCGTATCGATATGTAATATCCGGCTCAGTTTTCTGATTTCCGGCGTAAAAATTGCGGACAGAATAATGAGCAGTCCCCAATACGCGCCCCAGACGAGGTAATCCGTCCCCGTGCCATGCCATAATCCCGTCAGGAGCCAGACGATGGACAGCGGCACCGCAGTCAGAATGGTTTTTCCCGCTCTTTTCCCGAATCTTTTTCCGATTTTCCCCGAAAATTTTATCAGGCCGGGGGAAATGACAAGCGGCATATAAACATAATCTTTAAACCATGTCCCCAGCGTAATATGCCATCTTCTCCAAAACTCCGCCGCGGACTTTGCAAAAAACGGATGGTCGAAATTCTTTTCCAGCCGAATGCCGAACATCTGCGAAATGCCGGCCGCGATATCCATACAGCCCGAAAAATCGCAGTATAGCTGTACCGCCGCCAAAACGGTCCCAAGAAGAAGCACCGCTCCCCCAAACGCCGTATCATCGGCAAATACGGACGATGTAAAAATGGCCGCCCGGTCCGCAATGACGATCTTTTTAAAATACCCCCAGATCGCAAGCTGGATTCCGAAGCAAAAATCCCGGTAACAGAAAACATGCCCTTCCTCCAGCCGGGGCGCCAGATTTCTGTGTTTCGCAATCGGCCCCTGCAATATCTTGGGAAAATACAGCAGAAACAGCAACAGTTTCCCAACATTCTTCTCCGCTTTTTCTTTTCCCCAGTACACATCCGCCAGATAGCCGACCGCGGAAAACGTGTAGTAAGAAATACCAAGCGGCACGACATAGCGGAACTTCCACTCCGCAAGCGCATAGCATTTTGTAAAAACAAGAACTGACAGTATTGTCAGAATACCTGTAAAAAGAACAAGACGGCGGTATTTTCTTTTTTCTTTTCCCAACAGTTCCAGCATCAGTCCGGTCAGGTAAACGACCACACCGGATAAAACGATCGTCAAAAGCGGCCGAATCCCTTCCAGACTGTAAAACAGAACGCTGCCGGCCAGAAGGACGGGCCAGCGTCCCCGTCGGGGCATCAGATAATAAAGCAGGAGCAGCAGCAAAATAAAAACAATAAAGTAAAACGATATGAAAGACGCATGAAGCGTGTCCCACCACTCCCCAAAATGAAACATCTCATATGGATTGTCCGTAAACATCAGCCCTCACCTCCCGCATACAGATGTTTCGGCGCAAAATTGCCGGCGCTCGTAAATGCCGCTATGTCCGCTATTGTACCGTTCACATCATCGTATACGATCAAGACGATACCTGGCGAATCGACAAGAATGGTCTTCTTTTCGTCCATTTCAATCCGGCAGGCGGCGTACTCTTTCGTAATGCTGATTTTGTGGTCGTCAAACGTCAATAACAGTTTCTGTTCTTCTCCGTAAAGCACATCCTTTTCATCATAGAACTCGTATCCGCCTTCTTCCAGATTCTTCAGGATCTCCTGATAGTTTTCCGATTTTTCGCCGGAAAGTCTGTATGATACCACAGCGACCCTTTTTCCGGCCGAAGCGAGTTCCTCAAAATAGTCGTCCGTATTATAAATCGCCCTCAGATAAAGGTCTTCCCTGTTCGCCGCGAACCTGTCCCAGCTTATATAGTTTTCATCGCCGCGGTGGTCGGTAAAATCATAATTTTCGATGAGATAATTCCCGAAAAAGCGGGTGCATTTCCTGGCGCCGGCCACATTCAGGTGTGCTCCGCTTTCATGAAAATCCAACTCCGTCAATCCAATCTCCTCATCAAAACAGTTCATATCAAGAAACGGCACGCGGTACTCTTCCGCAATCAGTTCAACTACATTATAAAAAGGCTGGCTGTACGCCCGGCTGCCGCTGGGCGTTCTTAACAGCAACAGTTCGATTTGATTCCTGTCACAGTATTCAATGATTTTTCTCAGATAATACTCTTCTTTTTCATACAGCGCACGATATGCCACAATGTCGTCCACGCAGATCAGTTCCGGTTTATACAGATTTCCGTAGTAAACCGTCCACGCACCTTTGTCATCTTCTCCCATCGGTCCCCAATCACGGAAATCCCATTTGGACACATTATGATATCTGCCCCGGTATACGGGAAATGCAAAAAAATAATCCAGCCTTTGCTCAGGCTCTATCGCCGCATTCACATAATTCCATTTATTAACCGACAGGCCGAGCCCTGAAACACTCATTTTTTTCCAGCTTTCCAGTGCGGCGTACTCGGTCTGATACTCCGCCGCTCTGACATCCAGGACAACCATACTGCTGTGATGGCTTTTTTCCGCCTCAATCAGCCTGTAATAATCATCATAGAATGCCGCGCCCCCGGAACCGATCGCATAACAGGCGATGCCATAATCATTCCATAAATCGGCGATCTCGACAGTCGAGGTTATCGTACTGGCTCCCAAAAACAGAATATCTGTATTTTCATTCTCCGCCTTTTCCCAATGCCTCAGATTCCAAATTCCTTCGTCAGACTTCAGGTTCAGCGTCTTTGTCACATAAGAAAAACAAACGCCGAAGAATACGGCTGTCAGCGCGGCCGCAATGACTCTGCTCCTTCTTTCTTTTCCGGATGTCTTTTGAACCGAAACCGCCTGCGACGCTTTTGTCGTTACGTTTTTTTCCGGCGCGGCTTTTTCCGTTACGGCTTTTTCCGGCGCGGTTTCCGCCCTATGCCGTCCCCTGTATCCATAACAGGCGGCGGTTCCCGCCCCGAGCAGAAGCGCCATAAACAGCAGAAAGCATTCCGGTATATATTCCAGTTTGGTCAGCAGAGACAGGTTTTCCGGCATATACGTCCTGTCAAAAACCAGTTCCCCGGATTCGTCGATTCTGCAAAACACCATATCATCCGGTTCCATCCATTCATTCCTGACATAATCGCCGTATGCGGATTCATTCTGCCGTAATCTGCCGGCCGCATCCGTATCTTTTATTCTTTCGGCTTCCCGGATTACACCGGTAAAAGTCCTGGTATCCACGATGTCACATATATCCGTCGAATAGCAGTATGCAATATCCGCCATACCATAGGAACAGATTCCGGCCGCAACTGTTTCTTTTTTCTCCCCGGATACCTTTCCCAGATTCCAGGAAAATAATATTTTCCCCGGAAAATTATCAACAAGCCCTCCGGCCCTCTCCGTCCCCGTCACTTCCGCCTTATTATAGCAGTTCATGATTCTGGCCCGGCCGGTTCCGTGACTGGTAATACTGCCGACGCAGACGCCCCGGAAGCATCCGCTTTCTATGCCGAGATTCCTTACCTCCCCATCGAGATACGAAAATATCCCCGCGCAGTTGTCTTCACAGAATACATTGTATAAACAATACCCGTTCCCGTCATAAGTCCCGCTGAAAACAAGCTGTTTCTTTAAATCTCCAATCGGGTTCCATACTTCATCTTCCGGGAAATAAATATCATCCGCCTGCTCAAAATAATATCCCCGATAACTGATTCCGGCATCCACGCAGTCCCTGAGAAGCGCCAGATCTTCATAAGAAGAAACGATAAACGGCCTTTCTGCGCTTCCATCGCCTTCAAAATCATATCTTTTTTCCCATATCCCCAAATAACGTTCCTTCGCTTCTTCCTTTTCCGCCCGGAACACATCCGGTTCGTAGTCTTTTGAAAAGAACACATCACCGTCTTCACAGACCATAAAGACTGTATTTCCGCGATTCATCAAACCTTCTGTTTTCTGATCTTCCGGCGCCGCTGTCCCGGAATATACGGCAAACATATCCTGATACGACTGTTGTATATAAGCTTCCGTATCCGCTTTGCCGATTACGCAGGAATCCGCCGTCTTTCCTCCGAAAGTCGTTTCATCCGTCAGTTTCTCAGCATCTGCCGCATAACAGTAACGGATATCCGCGTCACCATAGGAAGTAATCCCCGCTGTCACACTTCCTTCGTTTTTACCGTAAACATGGCCAAAATTCCAGCAGAACATGATCAGTCCCGGATAATTGTCCGTAATCCCTCCGGCCCTGGAATTGCCGTAAACATCCGCTTTGTTATAACAGTTGATGATCCTCGCCGTATCCGTTCCGTGACTCGTAATGCTCGCGGCGCAGTCCCCGTCAAAAAATCCGCTTTCTATCCCGAGATTTCTGACTTCTCCGGCCAAATAGGAAAATACGCCCGCATACTGGTCTTCACAATCAATATTGGCCAACGTATGGCCGTTACCGTCATAATAACCCGCAAATTCATATCCCGGTTCCAACTTTCCGATGGGATTCCAGACCGTTCCGTCCGGAAAAACGATATCCGCTGTCTGTCGGAAATATTTTCCGCTGACATTATTCCCGGAATCCACCATATCCCGCAGTCCCGCAAGATCTTCATAAGAAGAAATCAGATACGGATCGTACCTCGTTCCGTTCCCGGAAAACACATAGGCAGTCTTTTCCTCCCCCTGCTCCATCGCTGATGCCAAAATCACGTCGGTCATATTCATAGCCACAAATACCGCCGTCAGCATTGCCGCATAAAACAATCTTTTCTTCATTTGTCTTTCCTCCAAAATCTTCAGAAATTTTGAACATACAAAAGCCTGTCCTCCGTGCTTTTCAAAGCACGGAAAACAGGCTGAAAAAAGTTTATGCCGCTGACTGCACGCAAATCAAACAGGCGTGTCTGTCTGTCTGTCTGTCAAAATTGTTTCTATCATATTTCCCGATGTCAATCCTTTCTGAAAAAATATGTGAACAGGCTCACCGCAGCATTTTATCTATTCGATGCCGCATTACCGGACTGTTACCGGTTGCACAATACAGTATCCGAAGCCAGCTTTCATGGCCTGGCTTCGGATTTTTTCAAAGATCCCTGTTTTACCCCCCCCCGCATTTTTTGGTAAGCCTCAGGATATCCTTTCTGTCCTTTTCATCCAGCCGACGGTAATAACGAAGCAGTTCATACTCCTGTTCGGATAAAACAACGCCTATTTCCTCACTTATTTCCTCCATTCCCGTATCGTCCATATAATTCAGCAGCTCGGTTATCGGTGTTTCGTAAAGCATGGCCAGTTCATACAACTTTTTGACCGGCGGCTGTACGCGTCCGGTTTCATAATGTGAATACGTCTGCCGTATCACATGTAATCGTTCCGCCACTTCTTCCTGTGAAAAATTTTTTTCCTTCCGTAATCTCTTCAGTTCTTTTCCCAGAATGTTGCCTCTCATTGTTATGTCTTCACCTTACCTTCGTCTTATCCGTTAATGCCGCCTTCTGTTTACGCTCTCTTTTTACTCTCTTTTCTCATAAATGCTGTACATTCTGGCAAAATACCGGTAAAAAATGTTTCCCTGTGTTTCGCCGGAAAAATTTGCGTTCCTGAGCAGATCTTTTTCTATCCCTGTTTCGGGGTACCTGACCGATTCTCCGTATGTAACCCGCCAATAGGTTTCTTTCACTGACCGGCGAATCTCATTCACCGCGGTTAAAGACCCAAGCAGAAGCACCACGCAGTATGCGGCCAGCAGATATTTTTTCCCCTCCAGCCGGATTTTTTCAAAAGTTTCCATACACAGAAGCATCAGGATAAAAAGCGCCGGCAATGATGCCCGCATACAGAAATCATGGTCGTTTCCCACTTTGATAAACGGACAGATCAGCAGTATCGCCGTAAACAGGTATACGAGAGAATCCTTTTTCCGGTACTGGCAGATAAAATACAGATAAATGCCAAATTCCAGTAAATAAAACAAAAGATATCTGAGCCACAGGGCGGCCGGCTCCCGTACCGCAAGCGCGGCATTATCTTTCTGAATCATACCGCCCGACACATTTCCGGTCAGATAGAGAAAAACGCATCCGCCGATTATCATAACGCCCACGATATTCTGTAATGTAAAAATCTCCTTCCAGCGTTTTTTATCTCCCATCACGCGCTTTATATATAAGTAGATCACGATCGGTATCAGTCCGACAAAGGGAATCGTTGAGGATAACATTGTCAGCGCCAGAATAAACAGCATGTTTTTGCAGTTCTTCTGCGTCATAACTGCAATTGTCGCCACCCAGGCCGGAACCGCCTGGTTAAATACCCAGAACAGCTGAGCCGTCATGGACGTAAACTGGAAATCAACCGCCCACCATTCCAGATGCGTCGACAGGCTCAGACGAATCAGCTCTTCCTCTCCCAGTATCCACGCTCCGACATAATCCAGGCCGCTGAAAAAGACCAGAAAAGCGATCGGCAGCAGATCTGCTTTTTTACGGTACACACAAATCAGATAGTAAACAATAAAGATACCCGTTACGGCCCAGATTATCTGTGCCGCATATCCGGCTTCCAGACCGAAAACCTTTCCGATGCAGGCTGAAGGGAGCCAGAATCCGATGTAATAGATCAGTCCCCGGCTTCCGTCATGCGATATGACAGGCCAGTCATATTCTACCAGCGCACGGAATATGGCGCTTCGCACTTCGTGATCTCTGTTCTGGTAGCACCAGCCGCCTATGCCTGACAAATAGACCCACAGCAGAATGAACAGCAGCGCTTTGGCAAAGGTTTTTATCTTTGTGCCGTCCGGATCTTCCACCGTTTCCGGTACCCAGTCCTTATCCTGCATCGATGAGGCGAAGGCTCTGACACAGGAAACGGCAGTCAGGCTCCCGAACAGAAGCGCCCAATACCATTTCAGCCAGCCCGCCAGAAAAATAAGCGTCGGCAATGTCAGATACAGATATATCAACAGGCTGACGCCCGCATTTATGTTTTTATTTTTCAGTCTGCCCCGCATTCTCTGTCCCTGCATTTTCTCCATCCTGTTTTCTTCCTTCATGTTGTTTAAATGCCCACTGTCTGTTGATGATAAAGTTAAGCGGAACCGTAATCACCAGATTGATCACCGGCGCGGCAAATTCCGATATATGCAGAATTTGAACCCATAAAACGAGTAAAAGGCTGCTTAAAAACAATCCGGTAAACGAATAGGAAATATACGTTTTCAGAAGCGATTTCCATAAAGAACGTTTTTTCCCCTCTTCCACCTTAAAAACATATCTGTTATTCCAGTAAAACGACCAGAGAACGCTTATCACAAAGGCGATCAGCTGGGCCGCCAGATAATCAATACTGCCAAAAATCCGTAATTTCCGGAATAACAGCAGGCCGCCGGTATAAAGAACATAGGAAATGACCGTATTGCTGAAACCGACGATGCCGAATTTTATAAACTGTATCATAGCTAAAAACGTTTTCTCATCTGGTTTTCTCACAGTTATCCTCCTTTCTCCTCAAATTTCCCCCGGCCGCTTACTGCAATACAGGATACCCCTGCTTCTTATCATATCGCCAGTATCTCAAATCAACTTTATCCATCCAGTCCGCATAAGTCAGTCCTGTTTCCTCATCATAGGACTGGCCGCTCTCCTTGTAATGCCTTTTGCAATGTTCCGTCTCACTGACAGATTGATTCAGCGAATCCAGCAAATTCTCCGATTCCATATATGCTTTTGTAACATATATCACGTCGTCGTTTCCCCTATTGTCAACAATTTCGGAAACTATGGTTTCATCCAGAGCAAAGACATTCTCAACCGTGCCTTCATAATAGGAAACCGCTCCTGCCATCTCCATCGCATGCGTTTCTCCCAGACTGAAGCAATTATAAACCGTGCCGCCGAAATTATCCGCCAGGCCGCCGGCCCTGAAACCGCCTTCCGCACTGGAATCTGTATAACAATTGAGAATCATCGCGTTTTCATCAACCCCATGGCTGGTAATCACACCAACGCAGCTTCCGCTCACCTCGCTGTCGACCACCCCCAGATTGCAGACGATACCGCCAAGCTGGCCAAATAATCCTACATTCCCATCTTCTTCCTTACAGTGCAAATTCCTGATTATATGACCGCCGCCATCATAAATCCCCTTAAAATAAAAACCGCTGTCATATCTCCCGATCGGCGTCCAGTTATCAATGCCGGACAAATCCAAATCCGCTGTCTGTTTGAAATAACTTCCCGCAAAATCATTTCCGTCCGCCACCCGCCGGCTCAAAAGCTGCAAGTCATCAGCGCTCTGAATCAGGTAGGGTTTTTCTCGTGTTCCCTCTCCCGCAAAGCCTTTGGTATACGAAAAATCATTGTTTTCCTTGTAATACAACAGGAAATGATTATTGTTCCCGGACATAATTCTGCCATAAAACAGATAGCCGTGTGTCTGTGCATAATCTATCAGAAAATTTTTCATAATCCGTGTTGCGGATATTTCCCCGCTGCGAAACAGCCTTTCATGGGACTGGTAAGCATACTCAGACGTTTCATATATGAGAATTGCTTTCGGAGGATTTTCCTGAATTACCTCGATATCCGCCCTGATAGAGGCATCGGACGCCACATCAAACCACTGTACTTTGGCCCTCACACCGGGATCCGTTCTGTCACATATGCTGTAAAATACAGGAATTTGCGGAAAACAGTATATCGTATCGTTTTCATCCGTCGTCCCGGTTATCACATCGTAAATCGTTTCGTATGCCTCCAGCGTTTCCGGCGACATACGAATGCCATCCAGCAATGCGATCTTATCGGACGTCATGCTGCTGCTCCAGAAATCCGCTTCGTCCATTCCCCACCAGTTATAGGTATACAGCATTTTCTTCTGTGCCGACTGAACTGTAATCAGAAAGCAAATCAAAAGAATCAGTCCTTTCGCCGCCTGTCCGAACCGAAAATCCGCATTATGCAGCAAAAACGCAACCAGAAACGCCACACCGACCGCCGACTGTCCCTCCGCCAGTCCGGCAGACATTCCACAGCCATAGGAAATGGCGAAATAAGAGCCGAGCACCGTTATGTACAGCAATTCACGCGTCGCAATTTTTTTATGTTTCATAAAGCGGAACAGCACATGCGCGGTAAATACGAACAGCAAAACACAAGCCGTCAGAAAAACACTGTACGGGCTGAGATACGGCGGCTTCGCCATGCCGGATAACACGCTGTATTTTATGGAAAAAACGATATATAAAAATACGCTTATACAAAATAAAAAGGCCGTTACCGGATCGAAGCGTTTTACCCCCCCCCCTGTTTAAATTCCCGCTATTCTTCGGCAGTACTTTTCCGAGAATCCATATTGCTGACAATACTGTCAGAAACAGCATTGCAAAGGTCAGGCCGTTTCTGAAACTGGCGGCATTATTTTTCAGCCATCCGAATAAGATTGCCGTAATGCCTCCTTTGGCAGCGACGGCATCCGCCCCTGTCATCCTGATAAAATGTCCGAAACTGCCGTTAAACATCATTACCACACAGGCAAGAAGAACCGGAACAGCCAGACCATCCAGAAAAAATGCCAGGCTTTTCAACCGACTGCGGAAATCGGTCCGGCATACCATATTGACCGCGCAAATGAGCACCACAGCAAAGGCCGCAAACACCAGTCCCATATTCTGCTTGACCAGACAGAAAAAAGCATTGGATATTCCGGCCAGAAACAAATACAGATAATAGTACCGGTTATGCAGTTTTTTAACTGCCCTGACCAGCCAGAAAACCGTCAGGCAGGCGAAAATATCCATAAACCGGACATAATCATAAAATATCTGAACCACTTCCGACTGTAAGAAAAAAACGGCTACAACCGCACCGACACAGGCATAAGCCTCCTGAAACAATTCACGGAAAATCAAAAAAACAATGCCGGAAAGAATCCCGAAGAAAATAACCCCTATGATACGAAGCGTTATGATTTTATATCCGAAAATCTTTGTAATCAATGCAATCGCATGAATGTAAAACGGTGGAAATAAATAATCAAAATCTTTATAAACAATGCCGCCGCGGTTAATACATTGCGCATAGTAAGTGTACCAACCCTCCGCAAAGGGCATCGTCCTGCCGGACAATATGGCCGCATATGCGCCGGAGACAATCACTACGGCCGCCAAATATTTGTACCTGTCCGCAATGGCAGACAGCTTCTTATATGTTTTTACACTTCCGAATCTTTTCAACACTGTAAACATATTTTCTCCTTTTCCGGTCAGTATCATCAGATGAAACAGCAGTTCTTTTTTCCGCCCATTCCGATACCGATGCAGCATTCCAAACAGAAGCATGACGCCGGTAAGTGAAAGTCAGCCCGTCAGTGCTCTCCGCTTCTGCGTCTCTTTGCCCCCCCCCGATACTTTTCAATCAGGTTTGCGGCGCCGTCAGCAGCCAGAAGCAGGCCGAAGGCGGCAATTCCCGCATTGGTGATCATGACGGACCCGGAAAGCGGATAGTCCGCTCCCGCCATGTCCAGCCTGGGCAACGAGCCTGTCGCTGTCGGTAAAAACACAATTGCAAACAACATCATATATAACATATCTTTCGTATCCATCTTCTTTAATGTTTTCAGGAAAAAAACAAACGGCAGCATGAAAAACAGCAGCGTATAAGTATAGCTGAACTCCGGAATCCAGACAATAAACAGGACGATCGCAAGCATTTTTTTCCATTCTTCCTGATTGGTAAGGTATATAAAAACAATTACACATGCGGGAAAAAGTCTGATCAGGGCAGTCTGTCCGGATATGGCGCCCTCACTCATTATCCCCATGATTTTTACGAGATTTGCAAAGGAAAAATTATATCCGGTTCCCCTACCGGCCAGTTCGGGAGAAGCAGACATGATATTCTGAAACAGCGTCATCATGGAGGATATTCCTCCAAATTCAACAAACGGCGCCGCAAAGACCACAGCCCCGATCACGACGGCCATAAGCGCCTCTTTCCACCTTTTCCGCTCAATGATCAACAGGCCAAACAGGGCCGGATATATTTTGATGGCCGCCGATAATGCCAATGCAACATAGGACAAATAACGCACATATTTATTTTCAGATTGACAAAACAGGGCGAAAATGAACACAAACGCAAACGCGATCAGAATCATGTTTCCTCTTTCTATTGCAAAAATCATCGGCCCGGACATCATCATGGAACATGCAAACAATATGCTTTCCATACCGGATCTGCCATAGCTTTTTCGGAAAAGCTCCCACAATAAAATTATCGTAATCATGAATACAATGCCAAATCCGAGCAGCGGCTGCTGAAGATTTCTCAGTTCAATCGAGCCAATTCCCCGATACGGCTCCGGAATCAGCGCATACATCATACTCCAGAACGCAAAACACAGCGGGGGATAAATGGCTTTTGACGTTTCATACAGGGATGCGTGATCTGTTCCCGCCACATACAGCATGTTAAAATAGTCCATAAACGTATCGTGCGGGTTATTATGAAAATAGGAATCCATATGATACGAACCTGTGCAGACCGCCCAGACCGCGTATGTAATTTCGGCCGCCAGAAGTATCAGTAAAAAGAAGGCCGGATTGTTTTTTATTTTGTTTTTTGCAGACATTCTAATCTTCTCTCCTCAAATCGGGCCGCTCTGTACGGCTCTCCTGAAGCCGATTACCTGCCTTCCGACAACAGCCGCCGGCAGACCTCATGCAGCTTCCGAGCGGAAAGTTCCCAGCTGAACCGGCTTAACACCGCGTCCGCCGGGGCCGTCGTCCCGTTTAGCAACTGTTCCAAATCATAATCATAACAATACGGATCGATATAATATGCACTGTCTTTGTATATTTCCGGTAAGCAGGAAGTCCTCGCCACTACTATTTTCGCGCCGGCCGCCAGCGCTTCCATCGGCGGAATCCCAAATCCCTCATAAAGCGACGGAAACAGGAAAGCCTTACAGTGACGCATACAGCTCTTTACCGCCTCATCGGACAGATATCCCATATGTATGATATTGGGCGCCTCGTATTCCTGTTCCCGCTGCCATTCTTCCTGTGTTCCCGCCATCGCGAAAACAGCGTCGGGATGTCTCTTTGCCATTTCATATATCCATTTGAAATTTTTCTGTTTTCTGTTCGCAGACAGAGAAAAATAATATTCCCCTTCTTTCATCTGCGGGTACTTTTTCATCCAGCTGTCGTCTGTTCCAATGCGTCTGATATGCTGCCACGCATTACCGATCACACAGATTTTGTCCAGTTCCGTTCCGTACAACTCGGAAATATCTTTTTTGCTGTGCTCCGATACGGTACAGACGATGTCCGCATGTCCGGCCGCAATTATATAATTTAATAATAATAATTTTCTGGCAGCCGGACTGGAAAAAGAGTCTCCCAGCTCCGGCTGTTTTGCCATCATGACATCGTGAAGGACCGCGATGCCCCGGGGATACAGAAGGGGCACGATCGTGCACGGGAATACGCCGTATAATCTTTTTTTCCATAAATACAGCGGCAGGCAGATCTGTTCCCACAGCAGGCCCTGTAATTTACCATACTTTACAACCCCAATATTTGTATATTCAGATAAGATATCCGTTTTTTCCGGTATCAGGATTTCATACTCCCCCGGTTCGGCAATCTTATCCAGCTCTGCAAGAATTTCGCTGAGATAACGCTGCACCCCCCCCCTAACGGTTCCGGTCAGCTGACGGCCGTCAATTATCATTCTTTTCACTCTGTCAGTCCTCTTCTTTCTTCATATAATAAATGATTGCCCCGGCCTGGATGAGCGCCTGTATCAGATAAGCGGATAAAAGCGCATATACGGCCCCCTTGAGATCATACATCCTTATGAGCCGGCCGGAACAGCATACCGTATACAGCATCGATAACAGCGCGGCTGCCGCGACCAACCGATTCTTCCTCATCGGGATGAGCACCGCGTTACCGCATGACGTCATCGCATTGATTCCGGTTACCGCTATCGCCCAATAGAGGAGATTATAATAGGGAAGGATCGATTCCCCGAATACCAGCTTCATAACCGGTTTTCCGCAGATCAATGCCATGATCTCCGCCGCCGCCGTTATCAGCGCACACAGCAGATAGCATTTACAGACAACGGAAATAAACTTCTTTTTTTCTTTCCGGTTCCAGCAGTCCGTGATCAGGGGAATTACCGATAATATCAATGCAGGCGCCAACGTGGTAATCAAAACGGTCGGGTTAAAAATTCCCGAAAAAATTCCAAGCGCCTCTTCCCCGCAGAGCAGTTGTATTTTCCTTCTCGGTACGGCTGTCGTTATAATAGGAAACATATTCGACAGCATCAGCCAGAAACAGCATTTCAGGATACCGCCTGCCGCGCTTATGTCCCGCTTTTCCGGCAGCCGTATTTTTCCTTCCAGCTTCCTGTACAGCCGGACATCACAGGCCATCGTCATCACAAAATCCGCCGCCGCCATCGCTCCGAGAGACAACAGCAGGTTTTTCATTCTGTAAGCCGCCGCAAAGGCGGTAAAACAGACGATCCCCCTCAGAATATTCGAATATCCGTTCACATCCAGCCTTCCCCGGATTTGCAAGGAACCCAGCATCACATCGCTGATGACGTTGATATTGCTGTATGCCAGATAAATCAGAATCGCATATTTTGTTTCCCTTTCGTAGCCGGAAGCAGTCTGCAAATACAGGATACAGAACGCAAAAGAACATAATACCGTTATCATTCTTGCATGGAAATACTGGTTCTGTCCGTACTCCCTCCTGATATCGGAAATCTGAAAGTTTCTGATATTGTAATTAGCAAAAAAACTAAATACATTCGATATGCTCATTGCCAGGGAAAAAATCCCGGCATCCTCAAATCCGCTCGTCCTGATGAGAAACACCGATATCAGCCATTGCGCAAAGAAAACGACCAGCGAGCCAATGGAATTTACAACCGCTTTTTGATTCATGCTCATGCGCTTTCCCCTGCCTTAACCGGCGGCGCCTGTTTTGCCCTGTTCCGCCGTTTCCGCCTGTCCCGGTACAGGCCGACGGCTCCGTAAATGCTTCCGGATATCACCGTTGCCAGGGAAATCAGAATACAGATGTAAAAGGCCGGCAGCCGGAAAACAAATTCAATCACATGATCTCCTGCCGGCGCTTTTATTCCCATGATCGCCTCATCGACCAGATAGACCTCCGTTTCCACCCCATCAATATAGGCCTTCCATCCATTATGGTAGTTCTGAGAAAAATTGATAAACGTTTCCGCATCGCAGCTGACAGCCGCCGTAATGCTGTTCATTTTAAAATTCACGTTTTCAATTTCCGCAATCCCCAGCCGTCCGTCATCCGTATCCGGATAGTCTGTCACATAAGATACATTCAACAGATCATAATCGCTGAGATGTAAATAGATATTTTCATCCGCTTCTATCCGCTCTGTTTTCTCTGTCGAAAACAGAATATCCTTTGCGTTCGGATTCAGATAAATTTTTGTTTTCCCATCGTCATAATAAGGAATATACGCCGCCTTGCGCATTCCTTCGACATATACCGGGTTCTGTGACAATATATCGCAGGAATCTATGATGTATTTCACGCCAAGAACGGATAATGCGCTGTTCCTGCCGTATAAAATCTGCTCCATATTCGGGAAAACATAAAACATATCCGTATTATTCAGTCTCACGTCCCCGTTTCCCGTAAGCAGTTTATACGTATTCATATTATTGTAGGTCACATAGGCGTTAATGCTCTGCACTTTATTCCTGACGGAATTGTTATACGCTATAAAACTGTTGTCCTGTACCCCCACCCTGTCAAAAGCATTGATAACCTTATAATTTTCAGCCGCCAGTCTGTTTTCGATCTCCGACGGCTCCTGCGCCAAATATCCGTCCAGATTCCGATAACTTCTCACCGCATACGGATGCGTCTCCACCGCCGTGATACAGACAATCGCCGCACAGAATACAATATGGACAATGCCTGTTTTGATATGAAATTTTCTGATTGCCCACCGACTGAGCCGGAGTAAAAGCGGGATCGCCACACATATCATAAATGCGCTTCCGAATATTCGTTTTAAAACGCGGATTTTGTCAACGCCTTCCGCATCATAAACCGTGCCCGCCGCTATGCCGGCCAGAACGAGCATCACAATCGACCCAGCCGTAAAATAAGCCGCTTTTTTTAAAAATACCGACAGTTCCTTTAATTTATCCGGATTTTTTATTTCGCTGAGTACGACGGCCAGAATCACAAATTCATAAAAGATCATTATGAACAGACTCCTGGAAGGCACTCTGAAACCGTTTAATACAGGTATCCGTGAAATAATTTCCGGCATAAAGGGAATATGTCCCATCGCCGCATACAACAGAGAGCCTGTCATAAACAGAATCGCCAGAGATATTTCAAACCGTTTCCACATTTTAAAAATACCGAAACATACTATCAGAAAAACACAAAAGCCCAGAAATATTTCGATATCCATCTCCGATGAATACGAACCCCCCAGAGGCGTCAGATTATCCTCTCCGAACAGCTCCGGAAAAATCATCATAAACAGCTTCATATAATGTATGGAATAATTTTTCAGATACTCCATCGCGCTCTGCACTTTCCCGCCCGTTTCTCCGATGCTGAAGATCGCCAGGCCGGTTATATACAACTGCCCCAGCATCGTTCCCAGATATACAAGCCCCCAGATAACTATGTGCAGCATACATTTTAAGTAATTTCTTTTCCTGACAATCAGATGAACCAGCAGATAAAGAAAAACCGCAATATCCGTATAAACGACAATCTGCGTATGGGAACCAAGAAACTGGAATCCCATCGCGATTCCTGCGTACACCAGCCAGTATAATTTTTTCTTATTGATGTACTTTTGTATGAAAAACAAAATAACCGGAAGATACACGATTCCGATAATGATTGTAAAATGTTCTTTCCGGTATCCTCCTATATGTATGGACATTTCATAGATAACGACTGTTGCAAACGACGCATACCAGTCGCACCCGAGTTCCTTTAAATACTGGAAAAAGAAATATGCTCCCAATGACAAATGGAAAAAATAAAAAAGGAAGGAAAACGTTTCCGCCGGAAGAAAGGAAAACAGGAAAGCCGCCGGATATAATCCGATCGTGTGAAACGACCCCATGACAACGCCGCCTTCCACATATTTATTCCACAGCGGAAATTCTCCGTTCAGTATTGTTTTATGATAAAAATTCAGGACGGAATAACCGAACAGACCGTCAAAATTAACATTAACGCCCCCGTCAAATAATGTATCAAAATACAGGATAAAGGGAATTACGATAAATGTTCCGAGCGCAACGACGACCTCATCATATAAATGTTTTTTCGTTTTCTCGTATCTCTTCAAACTTTCTTCTCCTCAAATGGCCGAAACTTTTTGTTTTTTACACAGCCTTTTTGATAATATCGGGTCTGATCTGTTCTTCTTCAAAATTAATCCGTTCTTCCTCAATCACAAGCGGCCGCCTCATCATCCTCTTATTGATGCTCAGCACATATTCGCCCAGAAATCCGATAAAAAATAACTGAACCGATCCGAATACAAGGACCGCAAGCAGTATCGGCGCCATTCCCGCAACAAACATTTCCCAATACAGCAATTTTAAAATCAGATATAGAAGCGCGACCAGCATGCTGACGGAAGCCATTGCGAATCCAAGCACGGTCGCTATCCTCAGTCCCGCTTTTGTATAAGAAGTAAAGCTCAGCATCGCCGCGTCATATAACGTAAACCAGTTATTATGCGTTTTCCCGGCTCTGCGCTTCTGCTGTTCATAGGGAATATCTTTTCTCCTGTACCCGAGTTCCGCAACAATGCCCCGTAAGAACGGCGTCGGGTCATCCAGTTCCCGCAGCACCTGTATAAAACTCCTGTCATAAAGGCCGAATCCGGTAAAATGCTCTATCTGGTCGACATCGGACATCCTTTTTATGATCTTGTAATAGCAGCTTCTCAAAAACCACATGATTTTATTTTCTTTACTGGTAGTTTTGATTCCGCAGACAATTTTATAACCGTTTTCCCATTCCTGTATAAACTGCGGTATCATCTCGACCGGATCCTGGAAATCACAGCACATTGCTACCGTGCAGTCGCCTGTTGTCTGGCACATCCCGTAATAGGGCGAATTGAACTGTCCAAAATTTCTCGCGTTGAAAATAGCTCTGATACGCTTGTTTTTTCCGCAGATTTCCCGCAAAAGCAATCTCGTATGATCGGAAGAATCGTTATCTATGAATAAAATTTCATAATCGTATTCCGTCAGTTTTTCCTCGAATAATCTGACAACCGCTTCGCTCATCGGCACCACATTGTCTTCCTCGTTATAACAGGGGATCAAAATGCTGATTTTCTTCATCCTGAAACCACGCCTTTCTTTTCGCTATTCTATCCGTTTACAGTTGTTCGTTTACCGTTTATATACCATTCCACCGTTTCTCTGATACCCTCTTCAAATGAATAATCCGCTCTGTACCCGGTGTCTTCTGCCAGTTCTTTCAAATCGGCGCATAAATACATAACCTGTCCGTTGGAATACGGAATATCGCCATATCCGATTTCCGCATCCGGATCCGCTGCCTCTTTTATCATTTCTATGTATTCTTTCAGCGGCTTTCCCACACCGCTTCCCAGACAGTAGGTTTTTCCCGAAACGCCGCTTTCCCCAAGCAGATACATCATCTTCGCTGCATCTTTGGAATACAGATAATCCCATATCTGTTCTCCTGCGGTGCAGGATACTCTTTCCCCACGCAACATTTTTGCGATCACATTCATAACCATCGTCTGACTACCGTCATACGGGCCGTATACGCTCAAAATTCTCGTCCAGATATGGCGCATCCCTTTCTGCCCGCAAAGAAGTCTTGTCATCTGCCCGGCGCAAAGTTTGGCAATGCCATAGCCGTTTTCCGGAAACGCGGGTACCGATGCGTCCAATTTCCCCTCATATCTCCCATACTCCGCCTGCGACCCGGACCCGATAAAAAGACCGCATCCGAGTTTTGCCGCTGCGTCCACGGCCTGCAGGGCGTATGTGACATTCCGGTTTTGCAGATACATATCGTTTCTGCTTTCGCCAAATGTGCCTTCCCAGGCCAGATGGTAAAAAACATCCGGTTTCTGACTGATATCCCACTTTTTTTCTTTCATAGCCGCATGGACACAATCCGGCAGTCCTGAAAGTTCCTCCAGTGCACATTCCACTCTGATCAGATTTTTGCTTTCGCGAATCTGCGCTTTCCGCCCGGAACTCCCCCGCACAACAGCAATTACCTGGATATCTCTCTGTATAAAATATTCCGTCATTGCCATTCCGACAGCGCCTGTCGGTCCTGTTATGATTACCCTTTTCATCCTTCATACCCCAATGATTTCAGATAGCGATATAAGCCTTTCAAGGTTTCGTTTTCCGCAATTTCATATACACCGCTATACGCTAATTCTTCCAATATAAATTTTCTAAGCAGCGGTGTCTTTCTGGCAACGCCGCCAGAAAAAATAAGTTTTTCATAATCACCGATTTCTAACTTATCGACCGCTTTCCTGACATTTACCGCCATCTGACGGTAAATAGAACGGAACAGATTCCCAATCCCAAAGGCTCCTTCCTGAATGGACGAGACAGCTCCTCCCGCCGCATCTGACAGTGGATTAGAAAAAAAGCTCAAATCAATATCCAAGTCTTCCCGACTGCTCTCTTCCGCTTTTCGCATAATATAGTCCCAGATTTTGTCATCCTCCACCGGCATAAAATCCCGGATAAGTTCCTGTACAAAATGAAAATATACATTCAACGCTCTTCCCGAGGGTATATGTGGCAGCGTCTTCAGGTATAAATCATAAAAATAAGGTCTGGTCTGATAACCATTTGAAAATACCTTTGATTTCGTCAATACACTGACCTGTCCTCCGGTTCCCAGATTGACCGAAAGCGTATCTTCTTCCAGCAGGCTGCTTCCCAGCAAAGCTGCCTGCTGATCTCCAATTGCCGGAAATAAAAAGAGCTGCCGCCGGTCAAGTTCTGCTTCTATGAAGCTCCTTCCCCGGGAAATCTCCGGGAAATGTATATCCTGCAGCCCTGTTTTTCTGAGGATTTTCTCATTCCACCGACAAGTCTCCAGATCAAACAACCCGGTTGCCGCCGCACTGGTAGGATGAATAAGAGGCTCTTTTCCCGATACCCCCCTGATCAGATAATCCCCCAGCGTATAGAAAAATACTTCCCGGGCCGGAACATCCTTTAACGCATTCTGCATCAGATAAAACAGATTCACATTAGGCAGTCCGGCCTTCAAAGGCATTCCCGTGCTCATAACTTCTTTCTCTGTCAGCATTTTTTTCATATAATCCAGATAACTGCCGTCCCGAAAAGCATGATGCGCACATTCGTTTTTCCATGATATGTAATCGCACAGCGGTTTCCCATCCTTATCTGCCGCAACAAATCCGTGCATCTCCGTTGCAAAACATACATTGACGGCCGTATCCTCTCTGGCCAGTTCACCAATCAGACTCTTTACGCAGTCGAGCGTTCTTTCTATGCTGAAATCTCCGTCCGCATCATCTTCGGGCGCGCCGATCAATTTTGTTCTGATGATTTCTCCGTTTTGTTCATCAATATATGCCCCTTTGATAAAACTTCTTCCACAATCAATGGCAATAATATTCATGCGTTTCCTCCAGATATGCCCTAAAAAGTATAGCGATATGTTCTCCTATTTCCATGGGATAAATAGTCAGTCCGCTGATTTGCGTAAGCAGCGCCAGATAGATCGTATTATTTTTCACTTTCTTATCCGTTTTGATAATCTCCAGAATCCTGTCAGGCTCTTCGACAGAAATCTCTTCCGTAATAAACGCCCGCTTAATCAGTTTCTTTACCTCCAGATATTCCCTCTGCGTCAGCAGACCCTCTTTCCAGGAAATATAATTCACCACGTCGATTCCCCATATAACAGCCGTTCCATGCGGAATCTCGTTATGCGTATAGGCTTCCAGCGCATGTCCAAAGGTATGTCCGTAATTTAAAACACGTCTCAAATCACCTTCGAATTCATCCGCCTCTATGATTTTCTTCTTTACATGCAGTCCCTTGCGGATATAATCGGCGATCTTTTCACAGGGCATAAAATCATTCTCTTCTGAAATTTCATAAAAGAAATCGGCCTGTTCTGTCAATGAAAACTTTAGAATCTCTCCCCAGCCGTTTCTATAATCGGCCACAGAAAGCGTCTTTAAAAATTTTGTACATATAAATATTTTCCGGGGCGGATAAAATACACCTAGCTGATTTTTATACGCGTCCAGATTAATGCCGCATTTTCCACCAATACAGGAATCCGCCATTGCCAGCAATGTCGTAGGAAAGAAATACCATTCAATGTTCCTAAGGTAAATATTGCTGGCAAAAGTTGTAATATCCTGTGTAATTCCTCCGCCAAAACAAACTATTTTCCAGTTCTTTTTAACAGAATTATTCTTCCAGAATGTAATCAGCTCCAGCACCGTCTGTATATTTTTCTTACTTTCGACTGCATCGATCAAAAATACTTTCTCCGGGCAGATATCCCCGAACGCCTCCCTGTAAAGGTCATATACATTTTTATCAATCACATATGACGTCGTCTGCTCAAATGCTTTTAATTTGTCCGCAAAATCTTCTACCAACTCCACTTCGTAATCGTATAAATTCGACTTGATCTTCATATTAACACCCATACCTTCCTCTTATCCGTTTTACTCCCCCTGCTTTTATCTGCATAAAAAGCCGCCGTCTACAGAAATCAACTGCCCTGTTATGCTCTTGTTCCAGTCTCCGGCAAGAAATAAGACCAGATCTGCTATTTCCCCGGGTTCCTGTAATCTGTGCATCGGAATCTGCTCCTTTATTTTCTCCAATTCTTCTCCGGATAAATTCTTTCGTGTCATTTCCGTCAGGACATATCCGGGGGCAACCGCATTCACACAGATGCCTTCTTCCGCGCCCTCCAGCGCCAATGTCTTCATCAGGCCGGTCATCGCATTTTTCGATGCGCCATATGCCGCCCGTTCCTCTCTTGATACGGACGCGTACAAAGAAGAAATCAATATGATTTTTCCGTCTTTTCTTTTTTTCATTCCACCGATATACTGTTTTATAATCTGAACCGTCGAAAACAGATTGACCTGAAAGGTCTCGTACAGTTTATCGAATGCGAGATTCTCTATGAGGGCCTTATGATTGATGCCCGCGCAGAACACCATGATATCGATTTTGTCATCTCTATGTCTGTTCAGATAACTTTCAACCGAATCAGGATCCGCCAAATCCATCTCGTCACGCCCCGGCGCAATCACGTTCGCGCCGCACTGCATAAAACTGTCCGTTATTTTCTTCCCGATTCCTCTTGAAGCGCCGGTTATCAGCACCGTTTTTCTTTTAAAATAATCATTCAATATCTTTCACCTGTTATTTTTTTTCATACAATGGAATCATCATATTTTCGATAAACTCTTCTTCCGGCAGCATCGGATTCAGATATTCGAGCGGCAGCGATTCCATCTGACCATCCGCCCGTTTATAAGATACCTGTTTCGGACATACCTTCAAATCGATAGGAACCCGTACATCACATATCACTGGATCGTCTCCCGATAATACTTCTCTGACTTTTTCCTTTATTTCCCGATTGTCCGCTATCCGAACCGTCCGCAGTCCATAAGCCCCCGCGATAGATACTGTGTCGGGCAGAGTCAGCTCTGACTGTTCATTGCATGCCACAAAATGTCCCTGAAACAGATTTTTCTGCGTCCCATAGATTGCCGCATATCCGCCATTGCTCAAAACAAATACCTTAATTGGAAGATTCAGGCGTTTTATAGTCTGTAATTCCTGTATATTCATCTGAAATCCGCCATCGCCATTGACGCATACGGTACGCCGTCTTCCCGAAGCCAGACAGGCTCCTATTGTGGACGGCAGTCCATATCCCATAGCGGCAAGCGCTTTCGTCGAAAATACCCTCTGTCCCTTTTTCACCCGGAAAGCCTGCATGGATATCTCAATACAGCTTCCGGAGCTTCCCGCCACATAAATGTCTTCTGCCGTCAGCTGTTCTGACAGCTCGTCCAGCAAAGCATAAGTATTCGCATTTTCTTTCTCTTCCCAATAATCCGGCTGAATTATGGGATATTTCTTTTTCATCCGGTCTCCGTAAGCAAACCATTCCCCTCTTTCTTTCGGCTCAATCTTATCGCCGTGCTTTACTAACAGTTCCATAAACTTCCGTGCATCCGCACATATTGCCATATCCGGTCTTACATTGCTTTTATGCAGTTCCGCCTGATCAATATCCACCATAATTTTCACGGCTTCTCTGGCAAAGCCGTCAAAGTGATACCCGGTCTGCAAAAGATTTAACCTGGCTCCGATGCTGAGAAAGAAATCAGAATTTTGCTGCATGAAATTAGCATACCGATGGCCAAGTCCCCCCGGCCTTCCATAATACAAGGGATTCGTTTCTTCTATCAGATCTATGCCATTCCATGTCGTAAGAACCGGAATCTTCAGCGTTTCTACCAGTTCTTCAAATACTTTTATTCCATTTGACAGACGGATGCCGTTTCCTGCCAGAAAAACCGGTCGTTCCGATCGGTTCAACATTTCTATTACCTGTAAGGCCAGCTTTTCCAAATAGGGGTCTTTTTCCCCTTCCGCTTCCGGCGTATACCCTATCAGGCTTTCCTCCTCAACGAAAGCTGCCTGTACATCCAGTGGAATATCCAGCCATACAGGTCCTTTCCTTCCATGCTCCGCTTCATACAAAGCACGCTCCATATGGTATCTGATCATATTCGGATCGTCTACAAGAGACGCGTATTTGGTGATCGGTTTAACAATGGAGATGATATCAAGCTCTTGCATTCCTTGCTGTCTGATGCCTTGATGCTTTATCATATCCGCCCTTTTTACCTGACCGGACACAACGAATACGGGGGTAGATTCCAGAAATGCCCCCGCGACACCTGTCAGCGCATTCGTTCCGCCCGGCCCCGTTGTCACCATCAGTAACCCAATGCCGTTTGTGACTCTGGCGTAGGCTTCTGCCGCAATGGCACAGGCCTGTTCATGCAGACAGCAGATATATTGTATTTTTTCACTATTTCCAAGTGAATCGTTTAAATGCATGGCTCCTCCGCCCGGAATCATGAACATATGCTTCGCACCACATTCTTCCAGTCTCTTGATGACATAATCCGATACTTTTATCATTCTTATAACCATACTCCTTTCTCAGTGCGTAAATTTATGTACCCAGACGCTGTGATCATCGACACAAATCTGTCATGTATCTTTTAATCAACTGCAAACCTGCTGTTTGTAATCAGTTTTATTTTCATATAATCCCGGGTAGATTTTCGGAAATCAGACAACATTTTGTTAATTTCCACGTTTAACTCTTCCCACTTTTTCCCCGGATCAATATAAGGCAGCGTTGCATCCGCATAATTCTCATCATGCAGTTTCCCAAACCCATCAAAGCCAGCCAGCGCCACATCCGCTACATGCAGTTTGTTCATCAACCGCAGGCACATAATTCCGGAGTTATCGAAGTGATCATAACCCCGTTTCACCAGAAGATTAAAATTAACCAGAATTTCCCCATTTTCAGAATGGGTTTTAATATTGGACGCAACAATTCTGGGAAATTTATAAAATAATTCGGGATAAATCTCCTCTGCATATTCGTATCTTCCTTTATTGCAGAAAAAAATATAATCATACGGATAATCTTTAAACACCGCATTCACCCCGATGATAACCGGATTATGTTTTTCTATATAAGAATCAATTTTTTCCTTTTCTTTCAGAATACTTTTCCCGGGCAGAATAATCAAAACTTCTCTTTCCTTTAAAGCGGATTTCAGCCTGTTTATATCCGCCTCATCATCGATCGTCTTATTCTGATATTCAAAATGTTTTCTTTCCAACAGATTATAATCATACTTCAGCCGGTCTTCGGCAGACAGTGATTCTACAATATTGCGCATATCCACGGCTCTTGTTCTGTGATTATCCAGAAGATAAGAAATATTGTTCACATGTGTACAGTACATTCCCGCAATAAAATATGGTGTTGAATATCCCCACGTATAATTGCTCTGAAAATTCTGCATATAGGTATCAATCGCATCCATAATGACATTCATGTCATAATTTCCGTTCTGTTTACGGTTCAGATAGTTCGCTACTAACTCCGTCGTCGCATTGCCCGCCCCGCGCCCCATTCCGCACAGGCTCGCATCCACCACGCAGTCTCTTTCTTTTTTTTGCATCAGCTCTACAAACTGCATAGTCAGCGCAAAAGATAATTGTTGATTATTATGGGAATGAAAACCCAGCTTTATATTCTTCTTCAGAGAATCATCCAATATTGATACAATATGCTCCAAATCCTCTCCATACATTGCGCCGAAAGTATCTACGATAGAAAGGCACACCGGCTCTGCCTCATTGATTTCCCCGGCAAGTTCGAGTAACTGCGCATCGCTGTAACCAAGCGTATTGGCTGCCTGAAAATATACCTGATACCCTTTTTCTTTGATTACTTTACCAAGCGCAATTCCTTCTTTGAAATTCGTCCACGGAAAAACAACACGGATAGCGTCTATGGATTTTTTGTCATTTTCCGGCAGCGCGTTCAGATCATACCGGTTCCAGTCGATCATCGCAGTATAAACCGTATGACGGTTTTTTTCGAATATATATCTTTCTGCATCCGTGGGAACATGATAAAAGGTTGTCCCATCCTTATACGCCCCATCCTTCAGCCACCCGCATTCTATAATATCTACATTAGCGTCTTGCAGCTTCCGGATAATTCCCTTTATCGCAGGCATTCCAAATTCAGAATTGACAATATAAGCGCCGTCGCGCAAAGTGCAGTCCAATAATTGTATGCTCATTCTTCTTATCTCCTATTATTTGCCGACATTCAGCCTGGTTTTTATTACCGCATCTCCCTGCCGCGGGCCTTTCCTCTTTTTACAACGCCTCTTTTATCGCCGATGCCATATAATCGATCATCTCATCCGTCATCCCCGGATATACGCCTACCCAGAACGTATCCCGCATAATCCTGTCCGTATTTTCAAGCGAACCGGCGATGCGGTAGCCTTCCCCTGTTTTCCGCATCTCGTCGAAGCAGGGATGTTTCGTCAGATTTCCCGCAAAGAGCATTCTCGTCTGTATCCCTTTGGACTCTATGTGCCGGACTATCTTATTTCTGTCCACGCCTTCCTTACAGGTGATCAGAAATCCGAACCAACTCGGGTCGGAATGTTCGCACGCCTCCGGCAAAATCAGCCGGTCTTCCGTCGATTTCAGATTTTCTTTCAGTCTGTTGAAATTATGTTTTCTGCGTTCCACAAAAGAAGGGAATTTATCTAACTGCGCACAGCCGATGGCCGCCTGTAAATCAGTCGCTTTCAGGTTATAGCCAAAATGGGAATATACATATTTATGATCGTAGCCGGCCGGCAGTTCCCCATATTGTTTATCAAAACGATGACCGCACAGATTATCTTTTCCGGACGGGCAGACACAGTCCCTTCCCCAGTCCCGGAACGAACGGACCGCCCTGTGCAGTATCGGATTATTCGTATACACGGCCCCGCCTTCTCCCATTGTCATATGATGCGGCGGGTAAAAGCTCGACGTTCCGATATCCCCTATGGTCCCCGTGAATTTTTCCTGTCCATCAATCGTATATCTGGAACCGAGCGCATCACAGTTATCTTCAATAAGCCACAGCCCGTATTCGTCGCAGAATTTCTTTACCGCCCCCAGGTCAAACGGATTCCCAAGCGTATGCGCTATCATGACCGCTTTGGTCTTTGCCGACAGAGCGTCTTTCAGTCTGTCCACGTCAATGTTATATTGCGGAATCGTCACATCCACGAAAACCGGAACGGCGCCAAACTGGATTGCCGGAGTTACGGTCGTCGGAAATCCTGCCGCAACCGTTATGATCTCATCTCCCCGTTTCACTCTTTTTCTGCCAAGCAGCGGAGACGTAAGCGCCATGAAAGCGTTCAGGTTCGCCGAAGAACCGGAATTGACCAGAGAACAATATTTTACGCCCAGATATGTGCTGAGCTTTTCTTCAAATTCTTCCGTAAATCTTCCCGCCGTAAGCCAGAAATCCAACACGGCGTCCGTAAGAAGACACATTTCCTTTTCATCATAGACCCTCGAAGCGTATGCAATACGGTCTCCCGCAGCAAACGGTTTTTCCTGCTGCGGCTTTTTAAATTCCCTGTAATACTGTGCAACCAGATCTTTTACCTGATTCCTTGCTTCTTCCTCATTTTTCCACAATGCCATATTATGATCCTGTTCCTTTCCCGAAATTTCCGGCATTTCTTCCGTCCTGTCTTTTCGCCCGCAGGTCTCCGCATTGCCGTCCGCCGTCTGTTTCTATATTTCTTATATTTTTACCTTACTTCTCCGTTCACAAAAGCCTGTATCTCTTCTTCCATTTCCTGCCCGATATCACCGTGTTCCGCGTAGACCCTCGTAAACCGGCAGGTCATTTCAACCGCTTCCGCAATGTGCCAGCGCGGCTTCCATCCAAGCCGCTGTTTCAGTCTGGAGCAGTCCAGACGCAGGAATCCCGCTTCATGCGGCCCGTCCGTGCTCTGATTCACCCAGGTCTGGTCCTTTCCCCATTGACTGCAGAATAAAGTAACCAGCTCCCCGGTCGTCACACAGTCGCTCTCCTCCGGGCCCACATTGTAAAAGTCCGCGTACCCGATATCCTCATACTGTCTCTTTGCTATGAGCAGATAGGCAAAAAGCGGCTCCAGCACATGCTGGTACGGTCTGGTCGAATAAGGATTCCGCACGACGATTTCCTGTCCGCACAGAGCCGCCCGGATGCAGTCGGGAAGAATCCTGTCTTTCGCAAAATCCCCGCCGCCGATCACATTTCCGGCTCTCGCAGTAGAAACCGCAATCCCCTGTTCTCTGAAAAAGGAATTGATATAACTGTGCGTCACCAATTCCGAACAGGATTTGCTGTTTGAGTAAGGGTCGTATCCGTCCAGCTCGTCCGTCTCCCGATATCCCCATTCCCATTCCCGGTTCCGGTACACTTTGTCCGTCGTCACATTCAAAAATGATTTTACGCAGTCGCTGTTCCTGATACATTCACATATATTAACCGTTCCCATGACATTCGTTTCATACGTATAGGACGGATCCTGGTAAGACGCCCTGACAATCGGCTGCGCCGCCAGATGAAACACGATTTCGGGACGGGCCTGTCCAAAAGCCTCCCACAAACCGTCTCTGTCGCGTATGTCTCCTGTAACCGCATTCATTTCCCCGGAAATGCCGCTGAGCGCATACAGACTCGGGACTGTCGGAGGCTCCAGCGCATATCCCGTCACATCCGCCCCGGCGTCCGTCAGGATTTTGCAAAGCCAGGTTCCCTTAAAACCTGTATGGCCGGTAACAAACACTTTTTTCCCATGATAAAAATCTATAATCTCTTTCAGGCTTTCCATACCTTCCACGGCGCCTCCCCGCTTTCCCACAAACTTTCCAGTTTTTCTTTCTCCCGCAGCGTATCCATACATTGCCAGAAACCTTCATGTTCATAAGCCATGAGCTGTCCGTCCGCAATCAGATTTTCAAGCGGCGCCTTTTCCAGCACCGTCTTATCATTCTCAATGTAATCGAAAATTTCCGGCTCGCAGACCATAAAACCCACATTGATCATGCTCCCGTCGGAATCCGACTTTTCCCGGAATCCTTCTACTTTCTTTTCCTCGTCGATTTCCAGCACACCGAAGCGCTGTACGATATTGGTGGCCGTCATCGTGCAGTATTTTCCATGTTCCCTGTGAAATTTTAACAATTCCGATATATTAATATCCGAAACGCCGTCGCCATACGTGAGCATAAAAGTCTCATTTCCGATGTATTTCCGGATTTTCTTCACGCGGCCGCCCGTCATCGTATTAAGTCCCGTATCCACAACCGTCACCCGCCACGGTTCCGAATAGTTGGAATGCACTTCCATGCTGTTGGATTTCAAATCAAAGGTAATATCCGTATTATGCAGATAGTAATCCGCAAACCATTCCTTAATCACATGCTGCTTATACCCTGCACAGATAATGAAATCATTGTAGCCATAATAGCCGTACAGCTTCATAATGTGCCACAGAATGGGTTTTCCGCCGATTTCGATCATCGGCTTCGGCTTTAAATGGCTTTCTTCACTGATGCGCGTTCCAAGCCCTCCGGCCAAAATTACTACTTTCATCATTCGTCCTCTTCTTTTTCCCTGTTCTGTTTCAGCGCCGAAACAACTCCTACAACAAAGATCACAACGACCATAACCGCGATGACCGTTCCCCAGATTCTGGAAGATCGTTTTTCTTTCTGCAGCAGTTCATATTCATCCACCGTGCGAAGCGTATCCTCTTCAACGTTCTCAAACTCCTGTTCCAGCTTTTCAGCCTGCTCCTCTTCCGAATCCCCGCCTGTCGCCTGATACAGCTCCAACGCGCCGCTCTCTATATATCCTTCAATCCCCTGACACTCCACTCTGCAGAAAGAATCCTCCGGCTCTCCGTAAACGATGACCGCCGTTCCTTTCTCCAGCGAAGCCAGCGTTTTTGAATCCTCCTCCGGCTCCTCTTTGATTTCGGCCGCTTTTACGGTCTGCTGCAAGATGCCCTCAACAGACTTCTCCGAAGCTTTCACGACAGATACAGGCAGCAACATAATACCTGCGATCAGCAATAAAATTCCTGCAAGTCCAAACACTTTTCTTTTTGACATAACTCTCCTCCGTTCTTCCGGGAGTTTCCCGGACGCTCTGCAGCCTCATATCCTGGATCCGCAAAGCGCCCGCATTCCCGCCACACTTAATTATATAAAATGGCAAAATGTCCGTAGACATCCGCATGGGTGTACTGATCGGCCCATTCCTGCCATAATATATCATCAAAAGCAAAGATCAAAATGTCTTCGCCTGTTATTTCACCTCTATAATCGCTCACGAAAGCTCTGCGCTCCATGACCCGTATTTCCGTATCCCTTGCCATAAACTGAAGCATCCCGACATAGGGCCGCATATTTCCGTCCATATATATGACATTTCTGTCATTTTCAACGACAAGTCCAGCACCGTTTTCAGACCGGATCTCCTCTTTCTGAAGAGCCGTGATTTTGTCCGCCAGCCGGCTGTCTCTGAAGGCCGCTTTCTGAAACGGTTCCAGATAAACCTGTCCCATCCTCGCCGCCAGCAATATTTCCAATGCGCAGAAGGCTATGAGGGCATATTCTCTTTTCCCATGAGCGGTGCTTCGCGGAAAAATTTTTTTTCTTTTCCATAATATGACTGCCGTCATGACCGCCGTCAGTAGTTCCCCCGCCAGATACGCGCCCAGATAAAAACTGCCGGCATCAAAATTCCCCCCGGAAGACAGCCCTCCGGCGCCTGTTTTGCCGCAATACAGCCCCTCCCGGTACAGATAGCTGATTCCTACCATAAAATAGCCGTAAAAAATATCCGCCCCGGTATTTTCGATCTGCCGCACCACCAGAAACGTCACAACAAGCTGTACCAACGCCAGGATTCCTGTTACGGACACGGCACGTTTCAGAGGCGTTTTCCATAATGCGGCAAGGCCGGAAGCCATCACGAACGGAATAATCAACTCGCTGTATCTTCCGTAGGTATAATCATCGATTTCACCGAGCGTCAAAAGATAAATCGTCGCCACCAGTATCTGCGCCGCTGCAGATAACAGGACAAAAACCGCAAACTGCTGCCCGATATCCGGCGCCCTATGTTTTCTGATGCTTTGGAGCATTTTCCACGCCTGCCCGGCCAGCACGTAAATTCCCCAGTAAAATAACCCATATGTAGCCAGCCCCAGATAAAGAACCTTGCCGAGTATACTGACCAGGAAATCATAAAAGCCTTCCGGTGTAAAAAGATAACGGATTTTATCAACCTGTCCGCCGTAATCATTTCCGGCCGCCAGTTCCGTATGAATCCCGCCATACATCCTGAACAGAATCTCTTCTTTTATAATATCCCCCGCTAAAAACAGAAGGCCCGTCATCACCACTATGACCGCTATATGTTTCTTTTTTCCCTGCCCTGTCAGAATGTGCAGCAGCAATACCAGAATACCCGCTGTCAGTATGCCGATTGTCCGCATATGGACGATATATAAAAACAGGAACGCCAGCATGCACATAACAAGCGCCGGCAGCCTGTCGTTTTCCAGATAAATAAGCAATGCGGTTCCGGCTGCCACATACAGACATACCAAAAGCGCTTCCGTCATCGTCATCTGCGCATAAAACAGATTGCCCGGAAAAAAAATGACCAGTGCCGCAGTCAGCGCCGCAGGAATGCTTTTACAAACCGTCAGCTTTTCCATCGCTTTTACCAGACAGACATACGCCAGAAAAAGAAACAGGAAATTTGCGAAAACCGCAATCCGATAGGCTGTAACCGCATTTTTACACAATACAAATATTGGAAAAAGTATTATACTGTACCCATAGGAATAATAGGAACCCAGGGAAGTAATCTCCGACCAGTCATAACCGCCCATTGCCGCGGCGTATGCCCAGTATGCAAATTCATCAGGGAAGATCGAAAATCCATAAATACTGCCGATACTGATTCCATAAAAACAAAGAAGGCCCGCTGCCACAAACAGAAATTCTTTATACCGAATACACCGTTGTTTCAACATTTCGCTTTCCTTCACATAAAAACCATGTTTTCCGTCATAATTCATTTTTCAGCAACATTACAGAGAGGGAGACACGCCGTCTGCCCCCCCCGACGAAAATGCTGCCGATTTGCAGTCCGGTATGGCTATTATTTCGCAACAATACCATAAGTACCAAGTCCCGCCTTTACTTCAAAAGTAACGGTTGCCGGTGAAGCATCCTGATCCTGAAGGATTGTAACAACACCACCCGGCTGTACACATACGACAGAGTAGTTCTTGCTCGTATCCGCAGTCTTGGGAAGTCCGATTACAAGACCGGCGCTGCCGTTGGATAATGATACCCATTTTCCGTTATCTTTCGCACCAAGATTTACATTCATTGTAGCCACAAGATCTCCGCCAAGCGCTTCTGTTGCTGCATTTACGCATTTCATAGCCAGGCTGCTCTTCTTTGTATCCGTATCAAATACGATGATAAACGGAGTCTGGGAACCGGTCAGTCCGAGGCTTGCTTTCAGGTTCGCGGTAGGAGTTGTTACTGCCACACCCGCTACGCTCTTTGCGGCATATGCACCGGCAACTGTCGTTTTTACCGTTGTACCTCCAACGGAAACCGCCGCACCGGAAGTATATGTCTGTACGGAAGAAACCGCACTTTCAGTACTCCCCGAACCTTCGTCAGATGCACCCGCTGATTCCGTAGAACCCGCTGAGCCAGCTGAACCCGTAACGCCTGCAGAACCGCCTGATGATGCAGATACCGTAATGGCAGATGCCAACATCATTGTTGCAGCAAGCGTCAACGCTAATACTTTTTGCACTTTTTTACTTTTCACTTGAAAATCCTCCTGTCTTTTTTTTATTTACGCTTTTCATTATAACATCTTTTTGGGGAAATACAACTGTTAGTTAATTTTTCTTAAAACTTTTGGTTAGTTATCTTTTGATAGTGATACGGTTAGAATATTAGATATATTTTGTAGATTGGAGAGCGTATGGATAGAAAATTGCTTGGCAGGCGTATCAGAGAAGAGCGGCTGCGCGTCGGCCTGACACAGGAACAGATCGCTGAAAAAGTCAATGTATCTACCACTTATATTGGCTTTATTGAACGAGGGGAACGTTCCGTCACGCTGGAAAAGTTGATTCTGCTGGCTGAATGCTTCCAGCTTCCAATCGACGCCCTTCTTCATGACGCACAGCCTCAGGAACCGGAAGCCCGGGAAAGGCAGTTAAAAATGCTGTGGAATCTGGCTTCCAACGAAGAGCAGGAGACAATTCTTTCCATTATAAAAGTGATTGCCGGTAAAACCAACGGCAATCACCCATAACTGACAGTTGTATTTCAAAAGGTTTTACATCATATTGTTGAAAACTTCCTTAATATATATACCCTCAGTGAGCAAAAGGATACATTTGTCCGCTGAGGGTATATACGTTATGCACAGATATACAGCAAAAAGTGCCCTGATATTGCTTTCGCAATATAAGCGGCACTTTTATACTGTCAATACGATGAACTTTATACTGTTATAATTTATCACAAAAGAAAGAAAAAGTAAAGCCAAAAAATTGTTTATGCACTATCAAAACTTCGAACTTGAAATGCAATTCACCGCATGTTAGAATATTTTTGCAAAAAAAGAAACGAATTAATATCTTTTGTGCAGGGGGAAAAACTTCATGAAATTTCTGGCAAATCGCAAGCTCGCAACACGTATCGGCATTATAACCACAGCGCTTATTTTTGCGGGAATGCTCTTACTCTGGTACACTGTCTCCAATCGCATCTCTTCCATGGTCGAAGGCAACATTACCAATCAGATGATCGACGCCGTAGAGTCCAGAGCCGCGATCATAAACGACTACGTATCTTCCGCAGAGGAATATATGACTGCTTTCGCTCTTGGCAGCGAAGTCCGCGATCTTTTGAAAGATCCTGAAAATGACGCTCTTTTACAGCAGGGCCAGCAATACACGGAAGACTTTGCCGCGATCAAAGGCATTTTTGAAGGCTTATATATTGCAACGCCTTCTACTTACGTTCTGACGCATACCTCTGAAGATGCAATCGGCATCACCACCAGAAGCGGGGAATCATTGGATGAGTTCCACAAGACGATTCTGGCCAAACCCCAACTGACCAATCTCGGTATCATGAAATCGCCGGGCACCGGAAGCATGATCATTTCCATGTACTATCCGCTTTTTGAGGAACAAAACTGCATCGGTTATGTGGGCGCCGGCGTTTACGCCAGCCGATTGATGGACGCCCTGATGAACCTGAATATCGAAGGTCTGCCCGACAGCGAATATGTCTTTTTAAATGTAGAAACCGGTACATACCTGTATCATCATGATGAAACGCTGTTAAATACGGAAACTACCGACCAGGGTTATCAGGAAATCATCCGCCGCATCAAATCAGACGGCAGCACGCAGGCGGGTATTTATTCTTATCAGGACGAAAACGGCATCGATCAGCTTGTCGTATACAAATATCTGAAAGACCGGAACTGGGTCTTCATGGTCCGCGATACGGAAGCCGAAGTCTATGCCGAAGTTGATGTTGTGCGTAATACCGTAGGTATTTTATGCGCCGCGGTAGCTTCTATGGTTGTCCTCGTCACTCTGCTGATTCTTTATCGTGAAGGCCGGGAACTGATGATTATGGAAGGTGCTATCCGTCGTCTCGGCAATCTGGAACTGTCCGCTGACCGGGATTTGAAACCCTTCTTCGGCAGAAAAGACGAAATCGGCATGATCGCACAGACAATTCATCATGTCTGTGACTGTCTTCGTAAAACGATTGACGATATCGGCAGGATTCTCGGGGAAATGGCCGACGGCAACATTGCCGTAGATGTTACGAAGAACGAATCCTACTATATCGGCGATTTCAGAGTGCTCGCGGAAAGCCTGAAAAGCATCCGTACTCATCTGACGGACGTCATGCGGGATATTACCCATATTGCAAATCAGGTAAACAGCGGCGCCAATCAGGTTTCTTCCGGCGCGCAGGCCCTGTCTCAGGGAACGATGCAGCAGAAGATTTCCATCAACGGCCTTGTGTCGAATGTTACGGACATCACGGAACAGATTCAGAGCAGCGCCGTCCGCTGCAATAACGCCAGCGAGCTGGTAGACCGGGCTACAGGCTATGCTGCCGAAGCAGATACCAAAATGGAACAGCTTGTTATCGCCACGAAAAACATTGACCAGTCCTCAGCACAGATTGGCAGCATTATAAAGACAATAGAAGACATTGCATTCCAGACCAACATCCTTGCGCTGAACGCCGCTGTCGAAGCCGCAAGAGCAGGCGAAGCGGGAAAAGGATTTTCCGTCGTATCGGATGAAGTCAGAAGTCTCGCCTCCAAATCCGGAGAAGCCGCAAGCAATACGAGCGCATTGATCAGCCATTCCATCCAGGACGTCAAAACAGGAACGGAATCGACAAATCTTGCGATCTCTGCGATGAAAGTAATCGGCGAATGTATTCAGTCCATCAAAACGCTGATGGATGAAATTGCGCTCGCCAGCGTTCAGCAGTCGGAAATGATTGTTTCCGTAGAAAACAGAATCAGGGAAGTTTCCAGAGTCACGGAAACAAACTCTTCCGCCGCGGAAGAAAGCGCAGCCATTTCCAATGAATTATCCAGTCAGGCAAGAACCTTAAACGAACTGATCAGCCAGTTCCGGATTCAATAAATCCGGAATGGGCTGTACCAACCCAATCGATATGGAGACAGGACAATGCACCTTTATTTAATACGCCACGCAGAAAGTTATGGGAATATCAGGGGAAAAATTATTTCGACCACAGATTTTGAACTGACGGATAAGGGCATTGCACAGTCCCGATGTGTCGGGGAGGAACTTCGTGCGAAGCTGCATGGAACGCCGATATCCGCTTATTGCAGTTCGCTTGCCAGATCGAAACAGACTTTGCTCGAAATCCTTCGCCGTATCGATCGGGAAGATATCGATATTAAGGAATCTTCCTGCTTAAAAGAAATGGATTTGGGACTGCTTGAGGGCATGTCCTGGGAAGAACGCCGCCTGAAATACCCGGAAATAGATCTGGATGAAAAACTGTCGCTTCTTCAGGCTCCCGGCGGAGAATCTTATCAGGATGTCAAAAAACGCTGTGAGACTTTTATGAAAGACTATCTGGAAAAAGAAGCGCACGATAAAAACGTTATCATTGTATCGCATGGCATCACATTAAGAATATTAACCAATCTGCTGTCGGGGCGGCCGGACGGCGATGTCAATTTTCTAAACTGGATGGAAAACACCGCATTCACAGAATTTGCCCATAATAAAGAAAACCACACATACCAAATCGTCCGGTTAAACGATTATTCCCATCTCGATAAAGATCTGATAACCCCCGGTTATGAAAATTGGGGATTGTTTGCGAAACGGGACTATCTGAAAGATTGACATCTCCGCTCTTACTCATCCGCAATCTGCCTTCCCTGCACATTCATATGATAATGATCGGGATAAATCAGTTCCGAGACCGGCACGATTTCATACCCCTGCTCTTCCAGCCTTACAATCAGCGTATCCAGCGATTCGGCCGTAAATTCCCCGCCGTTATGGCAAAGGATGATACTGCCGTTTCCAAGATTCTTATGTTCCAGCACCGTCTCAAGAATTGCGTCTACGCCTTCGTTTTTCCAGTCAAGGCTGTCCACATCCCACTGAATCGCATAGTATTCACAGTCCTTCAGGACTTCGATCAGCGCGTTATCATAATCCCCGTAAGGAGGCCTGAAAAGGAACATGTCATAACCCGTGATCTCTTTTACCTTCCGGTGCACCGACAAAATTTCCTCTCTCTTTTCCTCATCGGACAGCTCGCTCATATTCTTATGGTTTTCGCTGTGATTGCCGAGATCATGTCCCGCTTCCAGAATCGCTTTCACGTCTTCGGGATAGCTCTCCACCCATCCGCCTGTCATGAAAAAAGTAACATGCAGATCATGTTCTTCCAAAATGGAAAGAAGCTCCTCCGTGTCTTCGTTTCCCCATGCGGCGTCGAAGCTGAGCGCAATTTTCTTTTCTTCCGTTTCGACACAGTAGATCGGCAGTTCTCTTTCACCCACGGTATTGTTCATCGTGGCCCTGTCGCCAAAAACAAAGGTATTCTCTGCCGCCGCGTCGTTTGCTTCTGCGCTCTCCATCTCTGCGCTCTCCGTCTCTGCCTTCTCGGCGCTTTCTTCTTTTTCCGGGTCTGCCGCGGCATTTCCTTCCGGCGCCTGCTCCGGGTTCGATGCCGCACCGCTTTTTTCCGTATTTTCATCCACGACCGCCGGAGCGGCATTCGCGCCTTCGCCGTGGCTTCCGCACCCGGCCAGCATGGCCGCGCACAGGCATGTCAGTAACAATTTCTTCTTTTTCATTTTTCATATCCTCTTTGGTATTCGTTTTCATGAAGCATAGAATTTCGGCATGGCTCAACCCGGTATAACGACCGACTGAAAGGTGAAAAACATCGTTACACCAATCATCAGGGCCCATAAAATAATGCCGCCGGCCTTGAGCATCTTTTTCCGTTTCTTTTTTTCTTCTCCTCTGATATACATTTCGGTATACATTTCCCGCTCTTCCTTTCCTGTATGACGCATTCCGCCAACAAAGCCTTTCCGGAATTTTTTTTGTTAATTTATAATATTTTTCTCAGTTTTTCCAAATTTATACTATACGCGGTTTTTGGTGCATCGTTACGCGGCAGCATCCGGGAACAAAACAATGCAGCCGGAAACACTGCATATATCGTATCTCCCCGCTGCATCAAAGTTTCATCATTTTTGCATCATTTTTGCATCATTCGTCCGGAAAAACTTCCGGTCTGCCCGTTTATCTGTTTTCCTGAAGCAAAGATCATTTAAGTAACAAAGAAAGCACCTTAGGGCGCGCTCCCTTTTCATATTTAAATTTTAAAGCATGTCGAATAATTTCCGGTAAATAATACCGCTCATTATCAATCTTTAAATATCCTTCTTGCTTCATAATTTTTTCTTCAGCTTGTGTGAGATTAAACGTATCACCCGAAAATGGTAAAACCTTTCTTTCTTCCGGTGCATGTTCCAATTTATCAAAAATCGGCCCTAGCGCTTTAATTTCATCTCGTATTTCACTCATCTTATCCATTGAGCACTCCGACACGGCTTTTCTGATTTCCGCCGGCATTAAGTATCTGTCCTCATATACTGCTTTTCCTGCATTATCAGTTGCCTTTTCGAGAAATCTTATAATATCACGCGCTTGTAACTGTCCATTAAAGTCCGATAGCGCTGCCAAAATCCATCTCGATGAATTTGCTTCGTTAGAAGTCGGTTTTCCCAGTTTAACTCCCCACAATCGATTAAGCGTCTGTTCAATTATTTCCCCCGATGCTGTTTCTATCGGGATATTTTCCTGGTAGAAATCCGGCACCGCCTGACTTGTCAGCCATGCCGCCAGTCTTAACGCCTCGGTATTGGACCATTGCAGTTCAACAGAACGATACAGTGAATAAAACTGTTCATAATTAATCGTTAATGAATCCCTTGCCATATCTTTTCTCAGGAATACCATAAAACCTAAATTGTGATATACTACTTTCACTTCATCAACTAAATCTCTGCATAATGCTCTTATTGCATTTTTCTCATTTTCTGATGATATCGTATGTTCAAAAATCTCCTCCAGACCATCAATTAAAAATACAACTTTGACGTTCTTATATCGTAATTCCTCCTCCAATTCTTCCAGTGAACGATATATATTATCAAATGCGTTTAAAATAACTTTCTTCCAGATTTCTTTCCATTCCAATATATCATGTTCTTTTCTTATTTGCTTCAGCAAAGTATCTTTACTGTCTACATATACAGAATTACTAATATTACCTTTCATTCCACATTGATTATAAACAGTTATGGCATTTTTTATGATATCCTGAAATCCTCCTGCATTTCCTGATGCAAGAAGAGGAATCGTCAGTATGCACTTATCGCCTTCCAGCATTTCAGAATTCCGATCATTTCTCCCCATACGTTCAACAAACTTTTCCCAATATTGATCTCTTAATATTTCTCTGTACAAAAATGTTTTCCCGGAACCTTTCGCCCCCATGATCACTGTATTGGGCACAATGCTCTTATACTTTCTTATTAAATTCTGAATGGATTCCGTCATCAAAACATCAAATGTTCCATTGCCTTCCGCTGTAATTTGATTCGCCGCAAACTCATGAATATTTTTTATCACATCGTTTCTTGGTATCCTGGGACCGACATCCTGTGCTTCTTTGGAAATCGTATAACTATTTTTAACGATTTCATATATATTTTTGTAAAAATCTCTGCCGTTTAAGCTCTCAATTATTTTAGGTAATGTTTCCAAATGCACAAGTTCACTTGCAAAAGGAAGTTCTGTCACAATATTATCAGTTACAGCAGTATTATCTTCAGTCATATTCTGATCATAAACAGCAACTAATTCACTGATAATCTCAGTCGTACTCACTCCTTTTTGCACCATGGTCAGCAAGATTTCCGGTATTTTGGAATCTTCATTCAATGGCAGCCCTTTGTTTAACTGTTGCAATAATATTCCTGTTCCTTTGACAGACTGATATGATGTTGACGTTACAAGATATTTCTTTACTCTTGGATCAAAAAGTATCGGGGCTGAAAACTCGCTTAATCCTGCCCTTAAATCAATCAACACTAATCCCGCTTTTACCTTCTCTCCTAATTTTGATAAAACTTCCGCCAATATATATTTCTTATCATAACTGAGCGCAAGGCTTTCAGGACTTGAATACATATCCAAAAGCTGCTCTACATACCTGTATGTCGGCAAAACAATGTGCTCTGCCTTTCCCTTATCTCCCTCTATCTTAACAGTCAATTCCGATACTTTATCAGCAATCAATTCAATAATTTCATCGACATTATCCTTTTCCTGTGTAACTTCCAAAAGATCCAGAAAGCTAAATGCTGCATTCTCCTGTCCCGTAGTCAGCCACGTAATTCCCGGAGCTTCAATATCTGCATCAATAATAAGAAGCCTTTGCGAATTATCCAAATTGTTTAACTCAGACCACGCTTTAACAAAAGCCAATAAAGATAATGTGCGTCCTACTCCTCCTTTATACGAATGAAAAGCAAGGACAGGAACTCCCGGCAGCTCCTCCCCTATCAGTTCTCTATAATATGCTGTATTTTGATACAAAATATTTTTAAAAAGGGGGACAGTTATACTTTCATCCGCTTCGCTCTCGTCAATTATAAAAGATATATCTAAATATTCATTTGCCAGGTCCAAAAAAATTTTTTGTTTCTTGCTGTCATACTTTTCTCCCAATATTTTTTTTAATATATTTACGCCAGTACTTTCCGCCGCATTTTTTTCTAAATGAATAATTACTTCATCGCTGTATATTTCAACATCAACAATTACATCCAGCCACTCATCCTTATCTAATAACAGCTTTCTTTCTACATCTTTCCATGTATATAACATCATTATTTTCTCATCCCCTCTTTAATCCAACATGCAACATCGTATAAGGAATCTTCTATTATTTTCTCATTATCCACTTGTTTTTCCTTTGCTCTAATGCAATATCTATAAAACTGATGATAGTTTTCTGAATTTACAGTGTTTTTATGTACTGTTTCTAATTGCGGAAACTTAAAATTTCCCTGTTGTCCCAGCTCTTTTAACAGTTTCTCCAGATTATGTGATGTTAAAATATTTTTCTTCTTATTATCAGTACCTTCCAATATTTTTTGAGGATTTTCTTCATTCCATTTATCTAACAGCTTATATTTTAATCCACATTCTACGCTATACACCAACAATAATCTCCTGCTGTTTATATCAGCGTTTTCATCTTTCAGTCGTTTATACGACTGATAGTGCTTTTCATATCCCTTTCTATAATCTTTTTTATCTGCAATCAACATTTCACGCTAACCCCCATGGTTCCGCTTCGCGGCAATTCAAATCCTGATGAAGAATGCCTGCTTTTCAAGTCATATCAGTCATAATGTAAAATAATTATAGCCTTTCTCCAAAAAAACGTCAACAAAGAGTCCCCGCCTCCAGTCCTTCCAGAGGCTCATTGGAAAGCGCTCCGCCAGGCGTACATGCAAAAAGGCACAGGCCTGACGGCCCGCACCTTTCAGATCATTATATCCGATATTCAATTAATGGTGGAACAGTCTGATTCCGGTAAAGCACATTGCCATACCGTATTTATCACAGGTCTCGATGACATTGTCGTCTCTGACGGAACCGCCCGGCTGTGCCACATATTTTACGCCGCTCTTATGGGCGCGCTCGATATTATCGCCAAACGGGAAAAAGGCGTCGGAACCGAGCGCAACATCGTTCATCTGGTCAAGCCACGCGCGTTTCTCTTCTCTTGTAAACCGTTCGGGTTTTACCCGGAAGGTCTTCTGCCATGCGCCGTCGGCCAGCACATCCATATCGTCCTCGCCGATATATAAATCGATCGCATTGTCTCTGTCGGCACGTCCGATGCCGTCAACAAACTGCAGTCCAAGAACTTTCGGCGCCTGCCGCAGGAACCAGTTGTCCGCTTTGGAACCGGCCAGCCTGGTACAGTGAATCCGGGACTGCTGCCCCGCTCCGATACCGATGGCCTGTCCGCCCTTGACGTAGCAGACCGAATTGGACTGCGTATATTTTAATGTAATCATGGCGATGGCAAGATCAATTTTCGCCTGTCTGGGAATCTCCTGATTCTTCGTTACGACATTGCCGAAAAAGTCATCGTCAATCTTCAGTTCATTTCTGCCCTGTTCAAAACTGATGCCGAACACCTGCTTCACTTCGGTCGGCGCCGGAACGTACGCCGGGTCGATCTCGATGACATTATAGTTTCCTTTCTTCTTCGCTTTCAGAATTTCCAGCGCTTCCGGTTCGTATCCCGGTGCAATCACGCCGTCGGAAACTTCTCTTTTGATGATTCTGGCGGTCGCCTCGTCGCATACGTCCGACAGGGCGATAAAATCACCGAAAGAAGACATCCTGTCCGCCCCGCGGGCCCGCGCATAAGCATTGGCAAGCGGCGTAAATTCCATGTCCAGATCGTCCACCCAGTAAATTTTTTTCTCCACATCCGTCAGCGGAAGTCCCACCGCCGCCCCGGCAGGCGATACATGCTTAAAGGAAGCCGCCGCCGGAAGCCCTGCCGCCTGTTTTAATTCTTTCACAAGCTGCCAGCCGTTGAAAGCATCCAGAAAATTGATGTATCCCGGTTTGCCGTTCAGCACTTTAATCGGCAGTTCGCCGCCGTCCTCCATATAAATCCGGGATGGTTTCTGGTTCGGGTTACAGCCATATTTTAATTCTAATTCGTTCATGATAATCCTCCATGTCAGAGCAGTTTATGATTCAATCTAAATAACCATATCTTCCACAGCCTGCGGATCCGGGCCGCAGGCTCTTAAAGTATCATCCGGTTCTGTTTCCTGCATGACTGCAGAATCCTGTCTCTGTACAGAGCCGCATTCAGACATTCTTATTCACGATACGGCTTTCGTACTTTCCGCTCCCGATCTCGATAAACCTGACAAAAAGGGAAACTTTATTTTCTTCGTTCAGGTTATCCCAGATCATCTTCGTAAAAGCGTCGATATCCCCTTCGATGCCGACGAGCGCAGGCTCTCCTTCAAAACTCGGAAGCGGACTGCCGTCTCCCATATAAGTATGGATAAAATGTCCTTCTCCTGCCCTGGGATTTTCATACGCAAACGTATAGCGCTGGCAGGAAGACGGGTCTCCCTGGCTGCTCTTTAAAATGGACATCGCATAGTTATAGCCGCCGTTCTCGATGTGCATGATGCCTGAAATACGGGGCGTATAATTGGGCCCGTCCGGCTCAAAAGTCCTCGTCCGCAATGCCTGTTCAAAAGTCTGCTGTTTATCCATCAATTCATAAATTGTATCCGTCTGGTCGCCGTTTGTCACGATCGTCTTATTGCCAAGCACCCTGACCGGCGCATAAATGACAAGGCTCGGATCCTCCAGTTTGGCCGGGTCATAGGCCTGTGTGCGGATACCTTCTCCCTCCGTTACGAAAACGCGGTTTCTGCTGTTCACGCTCCGGCCCATAATAAAATAGGCCGTCACGGCATATTTCCCGTCCCCGGACTTCCCGATCACAATCCCTCTGCCCGGATAAGAATTACCTGCAAGTTCCTTCGCCAGTGAAATTTTCTCCATATCGATAACCTTGCCTTTCTATTCGTCCACGCTGTAATTCGGCGCCTCTTTCGTGATATGAATATCATGCGGGTGGCTTTCTTTTAAGGATGCCGCCGAAATCTTGATAAATCTGCCGTTCTGCTTTAATTCTTCGATCGTCCCTGTACCACAATAGCCCATACCGGAACGGATACCGCCGATCAGCTGGAATACGGTATCTTCTACCGTTCCCTTATAGGCAACGCGGCCTTCCACGCCTTCCGGAACGAGTTTTCTCGCATCCGTCTGGAAATAGCGGTCTTTACTGCCGTTTTCCATCGCCGCGATGGAGCCCATGCCGCGGTATACTTTATATTTTCTTCCCTGATATAATTCAAAAGTTCCCGGACTTTCGTCGCAGCCCGCAAAAATGCTTCCCATCATGCACACATTGCCGCCCGCCGCGATCGCTTTCGTCATATCGCCCGAATACTTGATGCCGCCGTCCGCAATAACCGGAATCCCGTAATCTTTTGCCACTTCATATGCGCTCATGATCGCCGTGATCTGCGGAACACCGATTCCCGCAACGACACGGGTCGTACAGATAGAGCCCGGTCCAATGCCGACTTTAACCGCATCCGCTCCGGCTTCGATCAGCGCCTTTGTTCCCTCTCCTGTCGCCACATTTCCGGCAATTACCTGAATATCGGGATATTTTTCCTTGATCATCCGAACACAGCGAAGCACGTTTTCGGAATGCCCGTGTGCGGAATCCAAAACGATCACATCTACCTTCGCATCGATCAGCGCACCGACACGGTCCAGAACGTTCGCCGTAATGCCGACGCCCGCGCCGCATAACAGCCTTCCCTGACCGTCTTTCGCCGCCAGCGGGTATTTGATTGTTTTCTCAATGTCCTTGATCGTAATCAGACCGGCCAGATTATAATCGTCGTCCACGATCGGAAGTTTTTCTTTTCTCGCCTTAGCCAGAATCTGTTTGGCTTCTTCCAGCGTAATGCCCACTTTGGCGGTAATCAGCCCTTCCGAAGTCATGGATTCCTTGATTTTTTTGGAAAAATCCGTTTCGAATTTCAAATCACGGTTGGTGATGATGCCGACGAGTTTTCTGCCTTCCGTAATCGGCACGCCGGAGATTCTGAATTTCGCCATCAGCGCGTCCGCATCCTCCAGCGTATGTTCCGGGGTCAGAGAAAAGGGATCCGTAATGACGCCGTTTTCGGAACGTTTTACCTTATCAACTTCTTCTGCCTGCGCTTCAATCGACATGTTTTTATGTATAATGCCGATGCCGCCCTGTCTGGCCATCGCGATTGCCATCCTGTGCTCAGTCACCGTATCCATGCCTGCACTCATCATAGGGATGTTCAGTTTGATTTTCTTTGTAAGCCACGTTGTCAAGTCTACCTGATTGGGAATCACCTGTGAATAACTCGGTACCAAGAGCACATCATCAAAAGTAATGCCTTCGCCAATAATCTGACCCATTTTCTCTCCTCCTGCTTTTCATTTTGTAAATAGTAGATAGTTTTGTATATAAAAGTACTGCCAGCCCGAAAACTGACAGTATACTTTTCCATTAGTCCGTAAACACTTTACGCGGAGCGACCATCTGAATCGCCTTTACCATCTCGGGGCTCGGCTCCAAAAAGATTTTCAGATTTCCCTCATAGACCATCATATATTTTTTGTTGTCATCCATTCTGGAACTATAATCAACCGATTTCATCTCGCGGTTCTTAAATGCGTCCAGATGATAAGATTTCACAGGCGCAAAAACTTCCATGCGCTGTACGTCATAAACAGCAATGCGTTTCCTTCTGCTTTTCGCCATGACCTTGTCGATGCTGATCTCCTTATCAATATAGAGATATTCATATTCCAGATCCGCATTCATATAAGCAAAATATGCGCCGACCCCCGTCGCAATCGCAATCAGGAAGCCCGGAACAAATACCATGCCGATCAAAACAAAACATATGGTGAGCATGATGAGCAGCGTTTTCAGAAAACGTACTGCAAAGGATGATTTCCTTGCCACAAGACATTCTACATAAGTTTCACTTACCATTTACTGACTCCTTTCTGTGCCCACGCTCTTCCCCCATATCCGCCTTTACGCACAGATATTTTTTGTATGAAAATATAATATAACAATTTCAAAAAAGTTGCAAGCACTACAATATTTTATTCTTTTTTCAGAAAAAATACATGATTCGCACATTGACATCATTTTCCGAAAAAAGTATGATACTTTTTATAAGAAATTATCGACGAATTTTTTAAGACAATAATGATTCAAAAAATCAAAAAAGGAGTGCCGCATATGTCATCCCAGTCATCTCTTTACGGAGAAATAAAAGAACAGCACCGGAAAATGAAAGATATGAGTACCAAAGGCAAACTGGAGTATTTCTGGTACTATTATAAGATACACACGATCGCGGTCATCGCCGTTCTCATCCTGGCCGGTTCCTTCATCTATCAGGTCGCCACGAGTAAGGATTCCGCCTTTTACTGCGTCCTCATCAGCCCGGACACCTTTATAGCGGAGCAGCAGACCTGGGATGCTGATTTTGCGGAATACGCCGGAATCGATACGGACAAGTACAGCGTTACGTTCGATACTTCGTTCATTTTTTCAAGCAACGGTTTTACGGATTATTCGATGTCCAGCATGGAAAAGCTGGCCGCCATGGCTTCCGCCGGCATGATCGATGTCATCGTTGCGGACACCGCCACTTTTGAGAAACTGGCCAGGAGCGAATTTTATCTCGATCTGGAAACCGTACTGCCGCCGGAAACGCTGGAAAAGTTTAAGGACTGCCTGTACTATACGGATGCCGCCGCATTTGACATGGAAGAGGGCGACGCGCTCCTTTCTCTGGACGAAATGCCGAATCCCGACGAATATACCATCGACCACCACGACCCTTCTTCTATGGAAAAACCGCTCCTTGTGGGCATCAGTCTGCCGGAGGGAAGCAAAATCATGGATGCCGGCTGTTACGCTTATCTGGCGGCAAATAACACGACCTATCAGGGATATCCGTCGGAGGCGGTTCTCGGACTGCCCGCCACCACCGGACATCTCGATACGATCATACAGTTTCTGAACTTTTTGACGGAAAACTAATGCGGGTATGGTGCCCTGCGCACAGCGGGCTTCATTCGCCCTCCGATATCGGACGTTTCGCAAGTTCTTCCCGCAGCACCCGGTTGACCATTGCCGGATCCGCTTTGCCCTTCATGGCTTTCATCGTCTGCCCGACGAGAAAGCCGAGGGCTTTTTCTTTGCCGCCCCGGTAGTCTTCGACGGACTGCGGATTCCCGGCAATCACTTCTTCGACCGCTTTTCGGAGCGCTCCTTCGTCATTCACCGTTTTTAAGCCGTGTTCCTCCACATATTTTTCCGGATCGATATTCTCTTCGAACATCACTTCAAAAACCTCTTTTGCCACCTGTCCGTTGACCGCCTTGCTGTCGACAAGCGCAATCAGCTTCGCCAGATTTTCCGGCGAAAAACGCAGTTCCTCGGCGTCCGTTTCTTTTTCCTTCATCAGCCGCATCGTCTCGCCCATCAGCCAGTTCGATACTTTTTTTGGCTGTCCGCAGAGCGCGGAAGTTTCTTCAAACAGATCGGCCATATGTTTCGTCCCCGTAATAATGTCGATATCATATTCGGGAATGCCGTATTCTTCCCTGTAACGGGCCATTTTGGCTTCCCGGAACTCCGGCTGTCTGCTTTTCAGCTCTTCCAGCATTTCATCGCTGATGACCACCGGCACCAGATCCGGATCGGGAAAATAGCGGTAATCCTGTGCGTCTTCCTTGCTGCGCATCGCATAGGACTCTCCTTTCGCATCATCCCATCTTCTTGTCTCCTGAACGACTTCCTTTCCTTCCTCGATCAGGTCGATCTGCCGTTCCCGTTCCCCTGCAATGGCCCGCATGATCGCCTTAAAAGAGTTCAGGTTCTTCATCTCCGTTCTCGTGCCGAAGGCCTCCGTTCCGGCTTCCCGCACCGAAAGATTGACGTCCGCCCGCATGGAACCTTCCTGTAATTTGCAGTCGGAAGCGCCCAGATACTGGATAATCAGGCGCAGCTTTTCCAGATAGGCAATGACTTCCTCCGCGCTTCGCATATCCGGCTCGGAAACAATTTCGATCAACGGCACGCCGGAACGGTTATAATCCACCAGCGAACAGTTCTCCCATTCGTCATGGAAGAGTTTTCCCGCGTCTTCTTCCATATGGATCTCGTGAATACCAATAATTTTTTTCCCGCCTTCCGCCGTTTCAATCTCCACTCCGCCGTTTCTGCAGACAGGAAGGTACAGCTGGGAAATCTGATAATTCTGCGGATTGTCGGGATAAAAATAATTCTTTCTGTCAAATCTGCCGTACCGCGTAATCTCACAGTTTGTCGCAATTCCTACCGAAACCGCATATTCCAGCACCTTTTTATTCAAAACCGGGAGAGAACCCGGCATGCCGGTACAGACCGGACAGGTATGGGTATTGGGCGCTCCTCCGAAAGCCGTCGGACAGCCGCAGAAAATCTTCGTCTTGGCGGCCAGTTCCACATGCACTTCCAGGCCGATGACCGTTTCGTATTCTTTTGCCATATTCATTCCCCCGCCTTTCTGTCAGACGTTATTTTTACTCCTTCATTCGCAGCCGGAAATATTCCCCGCGCTTTTTCATAAGTATATGCCGCCCGTATCAGCTTCTTTTCCTGAAAACAGTTCCCGATCAGCTGTAAACCGATCGGAAGTCCGGCGCCGTCCAGACCGCATGGAAGGCTGATTCCCGGAAGCCCGGCCAGATTGACGGAGATCGTATAAATATCTCCCAGATACATTTTAATCGGATCCGCCAGACTTTCGCCCAGTTTCGGCGCCGTTGTCGGCGCCGTCGGTCCCAGAATCAGGTCATATCCGGAAAAAGCGTCGTCAAATGCTCTTTTGATCAGCGCCTTTACTTTCAGCGCCTTGAGATAATATGCGTCGTAATAGCCGGAACTCAACACAAAAGAGCCGAGCATAATGCGCCTTTTTACTTCTTCGCCGAATCCTTCGGAGCGGGTTTTCTTATACAGTCCGTGAAGCCCGTTGTAATCCGTCGTCCGATAGCCGTACTTGATGCCGTCGAAACGCTCCAGATTGGAACTCGCCTCCGCCGCCGCGATCGTATAATAAGCGGGAACCGCATAGTCCACCAGACGCAGATCAAACTCTTCCACTATGGCACCCTTTTCTTCCAGCAGTTTTGCCGCTCCGAGCACGGCATTCCTGACCTCTTCGTCCAGCCCTTCCCCGAAATAGTCCTTCGGTATACCGATTCTCATTCCCTGCACATCTTCGTACAAAGCCGACATAAAATCCGTGTCCGGTCTTTCCATCGAAGTGGAATCTTTCTCATCGTGAGAGGCTATCGCTTCCAAAACCGCGGCACAGTCCGTTACATTACGGGCAATCGGCCCGATCTGGTCGAGAGAAGAACCATAGGCGATCAGCCCGTAACGCGATACCGTCCCATAGGTAGGTTTCATACCCACCACCCCGCAGAAAGAAGCCGGCTGTCTGATCGAACCGCCCGTATCGGAACCGAGCGCATAAAAGCACTCTCCCGCCGCTGCCGCCGCCGCCGAGCCGCCCGAAGAACCGCCCGGCACATGCGCCGGATTCCAGGGATTTCTGGTTTCCCCGAAAGCCGATGTTTCCGTGGTGGAACCCATGGCAAACTCATCCATGTTCGTCTTTCCGAGAATCACCGCCCCGGCCCTGTGCAGATTTAATACTGCCTCCGCGGAATAGGCCGGCACAAAGTTCTTCAGCATTCCGGAAGAACAGGTTGTCAGCATCCCCGCCGTACACAGATTGTCTTTGACTGCCGCCGGAACGCCGGCTAACGGCCCGTTAAGCTCTCCCCGCTCAATCCGCGACTGTACCGCCTCCGCCTGTGCCAGCGCTCCCTTTCGATCGATTGTCACATAACAATGATAAAGCGCTTCTTTTTCCTCTATCCGCTCAAGTGAAGCCCGGACCGCGTCCACCGCCGTCGCCTTGCCGTCCCTGATCGCCGCGGCCAGCTCCACCGCACCCATATCCAGTAAATTCATGCCATTTCCCGCCTTTCTTCTCAGACTGCCCCGTTTGTACCGCTGCGCATTTTCGCGGAGCGAACGCGTGCTTCAAAGGGAACCGTTCACACTGTTTTCGGCACCACAAACATCCCGTCCTTCTGCTCCGGCGCATTGGAAAGCAACTGTTCCCTCATGTCAGAGTTTGTCACAATGTCGTCGCGAAATACGTTCTGCACCGGGAAAATATGGACCATCGGTTCCACGCCTTCCGTATCCAGTTCGCCGAGTTTGTCAATATAATCCAGCATCCTGCCCATATCCTTCTTCGCCTGTTCCCGCTCCTGCTCCGAAAGCTCCAGCTTCGCCAGAATGCTTACATATTCGATCGTTTCATCATCAATGATATTCGCCATAACGCAATCTTCCTTTCTCTGTTTCCGAATCCGGAAATGCCGACGCTCCGCGGCATGCCGGATATTACCGGATTTTAATATGCACTTCCCGAAGCTGCTGCTCCGTTACATCGCCCGGTGCGCCGCACATGAAATCCTGTGCCGTACCGCTCATGGGAAAAGCGATGACTTCCCGGATATTTTCTTCTCCGCGAAGAAGCATAATCATACGGTCGATTCCCGGCGCCATGCCGGCATGGGGCGGCGCGCCGAACTGGAAGGCGTTATAGAGCGCGCCGAATTTTTTCTGCAGAACCTCCTCGTCATATCCCGCAATTTCAAAAGCCTTCGCCATAATTTCCATATCGTGGCTGCGGACGGCCCCGGAAGAAAGCTCCACGCCGTTGCAGACGATATCGTACTGATAAGCCAGAATTTCCAGCGGGTCTTTCGTCTGTAAAGCCTCCAGCCCTCCCTGGGGCATGGAAAACGGGTTATGGGTAAAGCCGATCTGTTTCGTTTCCTCATCCAGTTCGAACATGGGGAAATCGTTCACATAGCAGAACCGAAACGCGCGTTTCTCGATCAGTTCCAGTTTCTCTCCCAGTTCTGTACGGAGCCGTCCCGCATAATATGCCGCACGCGCCTCTTTATCCGCAATGAAGAAAATCGTATCCCCTTCGGAAAGCCCGGCCAGCCTTGCAAGCTCTTTTTTCAGTTCTTCGGGTATAAATTTATCGATCGGCCCCTTATATGCCGTCTCTTCGTCCACTTCCAGATATCCCAGGCCTGCCATTCCCATATCCGTTGCGAATTTCAGCAGTTTTTCATGAAAGCCTTTGGACATCCCGGCATGCACTTTTATTGCCCGGACGGTTTTGTTATGGAAAGGCTTAAACGTGCATTTCCGGAAAAAATCCGTCAGGTCAATGATGCGCAGCGGGTTCCGCAAATCCGGTTTATCCGTGCCAAACTCCAGCATAGCCTGCCGGTAGCCGATCACCGGATAGGGCGCCTTTGTCACTTCATACCCCTCCGGCGCAAACTTTTCAAAAACTGACGAAAGCACTTCCTCTCCCACCCGGAAAACATCCTCCTGCGTGGCGAAACTCATTTCAAAATCGAGCTGGTAAAACTCTCCCGGCGAACGGTCGGCACGCGCGTCCTCATCCCGGAAACAGGGCGCGATCTGAAAATACTTATCGAATCCCGCCACCATCAGAAGCTGTTTATACTGCTGCGGCGCCTGGGGCAGCGCATAAAATTTTCCTTTATATTTTCTGGAAGGCACGATATAATCTCTGGCCCCTTCCGGTGAAGAGGAGGAAAGAATCGGCGTCTGTATTTCCAGAAATCCCATCTTTGTCATCTCTTCCCTGAGACAGGCGATGACCTTTGAGCGGAAAATGATGTTATCTTTTACCTTCCGGTTCCGTAAGTCCAGATAGCGGTATTTCAGCCGTACTTCCTCCCTCGTTTCTTTCGATGTCATCACCTCAAAGGGAAGCGGCTTATATACTTTTCCGAGTACTTCTACCTTATGGGCTTCGAGTTCGATCGTTCCGCTCGGAATCCTGGCGTTGTATGTTTCTTCATCCCTTTTTTCCACGAGTCCCTCAACGGATATACACATTTCTCTGGAGAGTCCGTTCAAAAGAGAAGTATCCCGCATCACCACCTGGAGAACGCCGTACATATCCCGTAAATCCACGAAGGAAACACCGCCGTGATCCCTGATATTTTCCACCCAGCCGGCGGTTTTTAATTCCCGGCCGATATCCGGCTCGCCGATCTGCTGTAATGTGGCCTCTCTGTAAACATGCTTTGCTCTTTTTGTTTCCATCATTTTGTACCCCTTTCCTGTCTGGATTCCGGGATTCTTCCGTAAAAAAATGTCTGGATTGCATGATCATGATAAGCCGCTTTCAATCCTGAAATTTTCTACACAAAAAAATCCCGGAATACATTTATTGTATTCCGGGACGGATATTTGAAAATTTTCACAGAAACGATCTGCCGGACATTCTCCACAGCCATTTCCGCTAATATCCGCGGTACCACCCGCATTGACAAGCCGCCATCTCCAACAAGATGTTTTACCGCCCTGCCCACTCTTACACTTAACGCGTGCGACGTATTACCCTAGCGCCGGCCTATATGCCAATTCCTGCATACGGAAAAGCGTTCAGATAATCTGCTCCGGAGTGTTCCCGTTCCTTACTTCCCACAAACAGCGCTCTCAGTCGGTGACGCCGTATTCCTGTCGTTTTCCGTAAAGTGAGTCTCCTTCAACGCATTTTTCATAGTTATTATATAGCACAGACTGAAAAAAAATGCAACCATTGTATGTAAAAAAATACAAAAGCGCAGGCCCGACAACTCATGCGGCCGAACCCCTATGCAATTATGACTGTTTAAATCATATGACGATTACTGTACTCCGATATATTCCGCATCGCCGAACCCGAGAATCATCATAAAGATAAACGGTAAGAATACCAGTCCTAATCCAAATCCCGTGCCCTGGCCAAATGCTTTGGCAAGCTTTAAGCTGCACATGATCATCACAACAATATTCACACAAGGCACAAATGCCAGAAGGAACAGCCAGCCGTTGCCAAACGACATTTCAAACAGGCAGTAGGCATTGTAAAACGGTACGATCGCCGCCCAGCCAGGTTTTCCGGCCTTCGTAAAAACCTTCCATAATCCCACTAACGAAACAACGATGATTGCCAGATATACGACCATATATCCAACTCCGATCGCTCCCGCCGCCGCAGTGTACGCTAAATCTCCTGAACTCATTTCTTTTCCTCCTCAAGAAAAAATTTTTATGATACTATTTTATTTGATTTTTCTGTAAATAGCAATATATTTTTAACCATTTTCGTAAAACGATTTACAGCTTATCTTTCTGTTTGAGGGCCGACCCGGACAGAATCCAGTATTTCCTCAAATTCCGGCTCTGTCTGCTCCCATGCGGACAGTTCGGGCGATGCCATGATCGCGTACAGACCGTTCTTTTGGCCGTCATCCGGCTGATCAAAGATGATCGTCAGCCAGAGTGTATTTTCAGCCTCCATCCTCTCATAATATTTATATCCGGTCATTCCGTTTGACAGTTCCATTCTCTCTGTCGTCACGCCCGTGCCGCACATGCCAAACATTTCACAGTATCCCAGTTTAAAAACCGCTTCGGGATATGCCTCCGGCCAGAAATCAATGGCACAGATCATCAGATCATCTTCCTGCTCCATGTCTTCCACGGTTTTTATCCGGTATTCCCATGTATCGGGAAGACTGATTTCCAGGTACCGGTCCCCGGACTCATAGATAACCGGGGTGGTCTCCGGTTCTCCTCCTTTATCCGCCGGTTCCTTCGTTTCCTCTTTCGGAATTGCCCCTGCTCCGGCTTTCTGCCCGGCTTCCGTTTCCATGTTTTCTTCCGTATATACGCTTTCCTGTGGCCCGGGCAGGGCTTTTGCCCCTTCTGCTTCCCCGCCTGCACAGGCGGACAGGAAAAGCAGAAATCCAGTCGCTGTAAAGACTGCAGTTTTCTTTTTCATACCGACATGCTCCTTTTTATATCTAATTGTTATTTTTCCAAAGCCTTCTGACAAGATAGCAAAACTCGTCTTTATATTCATCCGATTTGGTATCGACGGCTTTTAACCTGTCGATGACGGTACGTATATCCGCATCCCCCTTATAATCGCTGTTCGTTACGACCAGTCCGAACTCCGCAACCGCCATCGCAAACTGCATATCATCGCCCGCTTCCGCATGATAATCCGTCCGATCGACAGGATAGGACAGCAGAATACTCTTGTCCGTTCCCGGTTTCTTATACCGGATATTCACCGTAAACCACTCCTCATCCGGCAGCTCTTTCTTTTCCGCATATTTCAGCGGCGTACCGGCATAAGTTGCCGCCGCATCCGTCGTCATGATCTCATACAGAACCGTCACCGTATGTCCGGCGCCGATTTCTCCGGCGTCTTTCGTGTCATCCGTAAAATCCTGTTCCGCAAGCCGTCTGTTATCATAACCGATCAGCCGGTAGCCCGCTGTCACGGCCGGATTAAACTCCACCTGAAACTTCACATCTTCCGCCACCGTCACAAGCGTTGCACCCATCTCTTCTACGAGAACCTTTTTGGCTTCCGCCGGGGAATCGATATAAGCATAGTTTCCGTTCCCCTTGTCGGCCAGCGTTTCCATCTTGTTATCTTTGATATTTCCGGTGCCGAAACCGAGCACGGACAGATACACGCCGGATTCTTTTTCTTTCGTAATCAGCTTTTCCAGCTCCGCTTCCGTCGTCAGCCCCACGTTCAGGTCTCCGTCGGTTGCAAGGATAACACGGTTGTTCCCGCCTTTGATAAAATATTCTTCCGCAAGCCGGTAAGCCGTGATGATGCCGTCGCTCCCCGCTGTGGAACCGCCCGCTTCCAGACTGTTTATCGCATCCAGAATTTCCTCCTGTTCCGTTCCGTTTGCTCCTTCCAGAATGACTCTGTCTTCCCCCGCATATACGACAATCGAAACGGTATCTTTAACCGTCAGATTTTCCGTCAGCATGGAAAAGGACTTCTGTAGCAAAGGCAGCTTGTCATCGCTGTACATGGAACCGGAAACATCCAGCAGAAACACGAGGTTGGACGGCGGCGCCTCCGAAAAATCGATATCCGTCGTTTTCAGCCCGATCATCGCTATTTTACTGTTTTGATTCCAGGGGCAGTCCGCGATCTGTGTCGTAACGCCGAAAGGCTCACCCTTTTGGGGGCCCGCGTAATCATACCGGAAATAATTGAGCAGTTCCTCGATTCTGACAGAACCTTCCGGGATAGCTTCCAGAGAATAGCCGTCCTCTATCATTCTGCGCAGATTACTGTAAGAAGCCGTATCAACATCCGCAGAAAACGTAGAAAGAGGTGAAACGGCCGCCGCCGTAAATCCGGATTCCTCCACTATATTGTACTCTTCCGAAACCGGCATCCCGTCATCACAGCCATCATACCAGTCCGATTTCATGTCATCCTGATCGTCATACCAATCCGGCTCCTTCGTCTCCTCCGCATAGGCGTAATCCCACGGCTCTTCTGCCGGCCAGCTTTCATCCGCCGCATAAGCGCCGTCAGCGGATGCTGCTCCTTCGGCATCTCCCGCACTCGTACTTTCCGCCGTGCTCTCCGTCGTATCGGTGCTGTTGGACATACCCCCCATATCTTTCGATGCGCCGCACCCCGACATCGTTCCCGCCGCCAGTGTCAATGCGAGAACCGCCGCCAAACTTCTTTTCTTCCAAAATAAATCATACCCATTCTTCATAATACCTTCCTCCCTTTTCGCTCTGTTTTTCTCCTGATATAAAACATACGGATACCGTGGAAGAAATTTATGGGTTTTCTGTAATTTTTTTCAAAATATTATTACTTCGTTTCTTTACAAAACACGAGACATGTGATATATTCATCACATAAAGAGGCAAATATATCACTTCTATATATTGAAAAAATTTTTATTTTTCCAACCATGTAATTTATTAAATAAATTACATGGTTTTGTCATTATCGCTTCCAGTTTTCTGCCCCCTTATTCTCTTACATTTTTGGGAAAAATCAGGTAATTTCACCAATGTTAAAATTTTGAGCACAAATGTAAAACGATGTTGATAGAAAAAACTGTCTGTTTTATATAGAATCTCCGTGAAGGGAGGAAACGAAAATGGAAATTGGAAAAAAAATGAACCAATTAAGAAAACTTTCAGGAATGACACAAGAACAATTAGCGGAAAAACTTAATGTATCCAGGCAGACTATTTCCAATTGGGAATCAGCCGGCACTACTCCGGACTTAGAAAGCGTTGTGAAAATAAGTCGAATTTTTCATGTGTCATTGGATGATTTGCTAACGGAAGGAGACGCAGGCACGGCTGATAAACATGACGAACAGATTACTTTAGAAGATTTGATGAAAATAAATCTTCTAAACCGAAAAATGACGCTGCTGCTAATCAGCGGGCTGATTTTTATCATAACCGGCATATTGAATTTCGCCTATGTAATTGCGCTGCAAAGCACAACACTCAGTACACAGTATATGCTGTACCGATACATCGTAACGGGAAATTATGAAAATGCCCCTGTCGATTATACGCGGTTAATGATACCGTCTATTATTATGTGCGCACTTGGCGCGGTACTGTTCATCAGCTACGTCGTTGAAAACAGAAAAAAAGAGGATGAAACAACGATACCCTCAGTGGACAAGGGGATACACGCCCTTGTCCACTGAGGGTAATCACAACGGGAGAATATTATGCCGCTTTTACCTTCTAAAGCTCGTTGATCGTCTCCGTCACCGCCATTTCCCGGATTCTCTTTGACGGCGCATGCACCGCCGCAAGGGCCGATATCGAGACGAACAGGACGGCGGCGGCAATCTGTCCGAAGGACACTTCCCATGTATAGTAGTAAAAATGTGCGGTAATCAGAAAATCATACAAGTATTTGCTGAGCGCCAGCCCCGCCGTACAGCCGGCGGCACAGCCGAATGCCGCATAGGTGAAAGCCTCCGCCGCTATCATTTTCACAAGCTGCCTTCCGCTCATTCCGATCGCCCGCATTGCGCCATACTGACCGGTTCTTGCCGATACGCTCATGGATATGCTGTTCATGATATTCAACAGCGCGATCAGAGCAATGATTGCGATAAATCCATAACCGAATACCATCATCGCATCAAATTCTTTCGCCGCCTCTCCTTCTTCCCGTCTGTCCCTGAAATGATATCCGTCCGACAGCTCGCGAATCTGCGCCGCCGTTTCGTCGCTTTTTTCTTTCGTAAGCTGCACATCCACGATCATATAATCGGAAATACCGGTCAGACGCATGAAAGTTTCTCTGGAAGCGATCACATTTATCACGCCGCCCGAACTTCCGTCATTCGTAAAGGGATTATACCGGAGCATGCCGGCAATTTCCATTTCTTCTCCGGCAATTTTGATTTTATCCCCGATCTCCCAGGGCATGTCTTTGTCCCAGATCACGAGCACACCATTGCTGTCGCCATATACTTTGGCAAGATCGCTGCCTTTTCTCAGTTCATCGTCCTTTCTCAGCAAATCCAGCGCATAATCGTCATAGGAAATCATATCTACGCCTGTAATCGAATCTGAGCCGAATCCTCCTTCCGTACCGGAGCTGCCGGACAGATAAACCGCCGCCACATCTTTGCATACGCTCCGGCCAAAGGCATGCGCCACACCATCTGTCCGGCTGACTGCCTCCAGGAGAGACGCATCGATATCGTTCTGCAGTTGTGTGCTCGTAATGTCCATATCCGGCGAAGAGGCTTTCTGTGGCAGCAAAATGCCCACAAACTCGACCAGCACCGAAAAACAGAAGAACAGAACAATGCTGAGCGCAAAGGAACCCGTCATCAACAGCAGATTTTTTCCGGACGATACGGCATGATGAACGCCGAGAACCACTTCCATCCGGCCCCGGCCTGCCGCCGCATGCTTTACGTTTCTGACACTGCCTGCATTGCCCGACACCGCCGCCGTGGGTGAGACGCCGGCCGCACGTTTTGCCGGCGCCTGTGCCGCCAGAAAAACGGTGATGACACCGACCGCCGCACCGGACAGAACCCCCACGGCGCTTACCCGTAAAACGGGAATATCCGTAAATTCCCCTCCCACAATATATTTCAGCCCCGCACAGATCAGCCATGCGGCAAGAACCCCCAGAGCCGTTCCGAGAGGAACCGCGCTCTTACACCAGTTCAGCGCTTCCAGTCTTACCAGACGGATAATCTGGCTCCGGCTCGCGCCGATACAGCGCAGCATTCCGAAAAACTGCAGCCGCTTGGCTGCATCACTGTTCATACTGCCCGAAATCATCATGACTCCCGCTGCCAGAATTAACAGAAACAATACCGCCGCAATCGGATAAACATTTTTAATATATTCGCTGTTGCTGATACCGTAGGCCGCCATCAGTATTGTATTCAGCTCCACATCGCTGTCCGTAAGTCCATATCGTTCTCTGATTTCCCCGACCGCCTTTTTCAGGCCGGTCTGCTTTCCGAACCGAATATAATACTGCGGATTTCCGGTTTCTCCGTTATCTTCGCAGATGCTGCGGAAAGTTTCGATATCCATAAAAGCGCCGATCTGATCGTCTTTCACCAACAGCGCGCTCGTCTGGCCGCCGTTTGAACTCACATATTTTCCGCCTCCCGTGATTCGGAACCCCGAAATGACAAAATCGTAATCGCCGGCCGGCGTATTCAGCGTAATCCGATCGCCCGTTTCCACGCCGAGAAGCTCCCGGGCGTTTTCCGTGAGAATCACTTCGTTTCCGTTTCCCACGTGGGCGCCTTCGGAAAAATAGTGCATGATCTCTCCGATAAAAGAATCTTCAATGCCGCAAAGGGCAGTCCGTGCGCCTTCCATATAATATTCCTTATCCATATTCAGATCTTCATCGAGATTGAGCACATCGTACCAGGACGCCGCCGCAACGTCATCCCGGCCGGCAATCTCCCTGGCATCGCCCTCCTGTATGCCTTTGACGCAAATATGCCAGTATCCCTTTTTATCAACGGAAGCGTTAAGCTCCATTTTCAGGCCGGCTTCGGCAAGGGAAAAAATCACGGTCACGAGAAAGACTGCCAGTACAATACAAAGAATGATCTTTTTGCTCTGCTTTCTGCGGACTCCGGCGGAAATCGGAATCAGACTGAGATAACTTTTCATACTTCGTCCCTCCTCAATCCTGATGTCTTCCGAAATCGGTCATCACACCGTCGGATACCTGCAGAACCCGGTCCGCAATCTGCGCGATGCTGCGGTTATGGGTAATCATTACGATAGTCTGCTCATATTTGCCGGAAGCTTTTTTCAACAACGCGATGACTTCGCTGCTGTTCCGGGAATCCAGATTGCCGGTCGGCTCATCCGCCAGAATCAGGGATGGCCGCGTAAAAAGAGCCCGCCCGATCGCCGTCCTCTGCTGCTGCCCGCCCGACAGCTGTCCCGGCAGATGGCCGCGCCTCTCTTTCAGTCCGAGCACCGAAAGCAGTTCTTCCAGATATTTCCTGTCCGGCTTCTGATAATCCAGAAGCACCGGAAAAAGAATGTTCTGTTCCACCGTCAATTCGGGAATTAAATGAAAAGCCTGGAAAATAAAGCCGATATTGCGGCGTCTGAAGACGGTGAGCTCCCGCTCCTTCATCGCGAATATATCACAGCCGTCGATGAATACCTTTCCGTCTGTCGGCGTATCGAGCGCCCCGAGCATATTGAGGAGCGTACTTTTACCGGATCCGGACTCCCCGACCACCGCCGCAAACTCGCCCTTAGGCACGGAAAAACTGACATCTTTCAAGGCATGCACAGCCGTTTCTCTGCTGCCATAAGTTTTGGAAACGGATTTTACTTCTAACAGATTCATTTTTTCTTTCCTCCTGTCCCGCGTCAGCATACGGAGAACTGCATGCTCAGAAACAGCCGGCCTGCCGCCTCTGTCTGCCAACGCTTATCTGTACGGAAAGAATACCTCGCCTACCTTACAATGAAATGAATTTTATCCTACAATTTTGTAGGCTTACACACAGATATGCTGTCAGAACCGGCAGACTCCAGCATAAAATTCAGCACAAAAGTGGTTCCGGCCCCCTCCATGCTGTCTACTTCGATGGTGCCGTTATGCGCTTCTATAACGGATTTGGCTAACGGCAGTCCCAGGCCGATGCCCTGCGTGTCTTTGGAAAAACGACTGCGGTAAAACCGCTTGAAAATATGATATAAATCCTCGGTATGAACCCCGCTTCCGTTATCTCTGACCGTAAGGCGCAGCACGGAAGCCTGTTCCTTCCATTCGATCTGTATCAACCCGCCCGCCTTCGTATGGTCCAGCGCATTTTTGACAATGTTTCCGACCGCTTCCAGCATCCAGGTGCGGTCGCATAAAAGCGTACTTTCCCGGCCGCCCGAAAGACGAATTTCCTTGCCCTCGCGTTCGGCCCGGAACGCGAAATGTTTCCTGACGTCTTCCATCATATCCGCCACGTTCTCCGGATGACATTCCATCACAATCGTTCCCGCATCCAGCTTTGTTATTTTCAAAAGATTCTGCACCAGCGTTTCGATTCTGTCCAGTTCCTGCTCGGAAAGCGCCGTAAATTCCTGAATCGCCGGCGCGTCCTGCGCCTCGTCCTGCAAAATACCGTTATAGATATTAAGCGCGGCAAGCGGCGTTTTCAACTGATGGGAAATATCGGAAATGGTATCTTTGAGAAATACCCTCGCCTTCCGCTCTTTCTCCGTATGCGCATTCAGGATGGCGGCAAGCGAATTAACCTCATGGAACAGCCGGTACAGCTCCCCTTCCTCATAACAGGCAATCCGGGATTCCTGACTGCCCGCCATATACTCCCGGACCTGTGCCGCAGCTTCCTCTATTATACGGTTCTGTTCCCGGAAATATACGAGAAGATTGACTATTATGGTCAATATCATGCACAGCGAACAGGCAAACACAAAATATGCCGCGTATTCCGGCGCATCCCGTTTGCCAAAATAAACTATCCCGCCGGCGGAAATTCCTGAAAATGCCGCTGCGAAAAAAAGTATTTTATAAAAAAGGGCCCTGATTTTTCTGTCTGCAAATAGTTTCATCACCGGCCCTCCTCCTTTACACATGGGAACCTTCCGCTAATCTTCCTCCGGGTATTCTTTCCCGCCCGCTTTTACCCTATCCGTATTCCATTTATATCCCATGCCCCGGACCGTCACAATTCTTTCCGGTCTGCCCGGGTCATCCTCGATTTTTGTCCGCAGTCTGCGGATATAAACGGTAAGGGTGTTGCCGTCCACATAATTTTCGCTGCAGTCCCACAGTTTTCCAAGAATCTGTTCCGCCGAAAGGATCATGCCTGGATTTTCCATGAAAAGGCATAACAGCCTGTACTCACTCGCCGTCAGCTCCACTTCCTCCCCGCTTTTATATACCTTACCTTTTAGCATCTGCACCGTAATGCCGTTAGAATGCAGCTCCCCGTCGTCCGGACCGAACCGGGCGCTTCTGCGGAGAACCGCATTGATTCTGGAAAAAAGTACGGCCAGCTTGAACGGTTTCGTTATATAATCGTCTCCGCCGATATCAAGCCCCATGGTCATATCCGTTTCTTCATCCGCCGCCGTCAGAAAAATGATCGGCACCTTCGATGACTTCCGTATTTTCCGGCACAGGTCAAAACCGGAACCGTCGGGCAGCGACACGTCCAGAATGACCAGCTCATATTTTCCATGCGCCCAGAGTTCTTCGGCTTCCAGACTCGTGCGGGCAATATCCGTTTCATATCCCTGCTTCTTCATGGCAAAGGAGAGCCCGTTGATCAGGCTTAAATCATCTTCGACAACTAACAGCTTCATCGGCACCTTTCTTTCTGTTAAGATTCTCATTCTTCCATATTCCCGGCCGTCACGACGACAAAATTTCTCTCTTCCCTGTCATAACGCAGAGTCATCCGATAGACCGTTTCTTCTTTTAACGCCTTTTCGTCCCGCGGTCCGGCCGGAACAGCATAAGACGTATCGGCATTGCATACAAGCACAATCTGTGCTCCGCTCTTTAACAGAGCATCCGCGTCCTCCTGCACCACCACACCCTGATATAAGCTTCCTCCGTCTTCGGCTTTCTGAATCCGCACGACGGCTTCTTTCAGAATCCGGCCGTCGGGCAGTTCGTCCAAAACCGCCTGAACATCCTTGTTTTCCTCTTCTTTTCCCGTTTTTTCCGCTTCATCGGTTTCTTCTTTCCGGGCGCTTTCCGTTGCCATATTGTCCGTTTCTTCCGATGCCGCAAACTCTTTCTGATCGGAATCCTCTGCATTCTCCGAAGTCTGGGCTTCTGCTGCGGCATCGTCCGCCGGAACGCCCGGTTTTGTACCGCCTGCGTCGGAAGCGCCATCCGTTGTCTCTTCAGCGGCGGCCTCGGGCATATCCCACGCGCCTTCCTCCGCACCCGCATCCCATGTATTTTCCTCCGCAGCCGCATCAACCGCGGCCTCAGGCGTATCCCACACGCCTCCTTCCGCGCCCGCATCCCATGTATTTTCCTCCGCAGCCGCGTCAACCGCGGCCCCGGCCGCCGTATCACAGGCCGTCGCTTCGGATGTGGATTCCGGATAACTTTTATTCCTGACAAGCAGAGAAAACGCCGGAAAAATGATAGCGACACAAAGACAGGCCGCAATCAGTGTTCCCCATTTTCTCCATGAAAACCGTTTCTCTGCGCTTCGGTTTCCATTTTCAACCGCTATTTTATCCGGTACCGTCATTATATTTCCTGACGCATATGTCACATTCTTTTTTTCGGACAGTCCGGCTTCGATACGATTCCATAAATCCGGTATTTCACTTTGTTTCAGCTCTTTAAATTCCTGCTCAAAATCCCGTTCCATAGCCGCACCTCCTTAATTTTTTTACCGCGTTCTGATACCGCCATGTCACCGTGCCGATCGAAATCCGCAGCGTTCCCGCAATTTCCTGAAATGTCATATCGCCCAGAATTTTCATGTTCATAATCTGTTTTTCATTCTCTTTCAGCCCGGACAGCGCCTCCGTAATCGTCATATCCGACAGGACTTCCCGTTCTACCGGGCTGTCCGGCGCAGCGCCGGCTTTTAAGACGTCCTCCGTATCCGGTTCCTCCAAAAACTCCCTGACTTCTTCTTTCCTATATTTTCTCAGATAATCGATCGCCATATTCCTCGCAATCGTCGTAATCCAGGTTTTATGTCCGCGCCCGCTCTGAAACGTATCCGCCTTATCCCATAACCTGATAAAAAAATCGCTGGTCACATCTTCCGCGTTTTCCTTATTTTTCAGGACGTCTTTTACGATGGCGTAAATTAACCCGATATACTCTTCATATATTTCCTGAAGCCCCTGCTTGTCTCCCGACCGTATTTTACACATAGCGGTCTCAAACTGCAAATCCGTCATAGGTATTCCTTTCCCACGCTGTCGGACGCGCTGCATCCGGCGGCATGAAAATTCATGTCTTATTTACAAAAAGCGCGGACAAACCGCCCGCGCTTTCCTTATATTACTGCCGCCTGAAATTCAGTACGGTGAAAAACCGCTCATGATCGCTTCGGCCGCCTCATCGCTTGAATAACCCGTCAGCATACATATCATTCTGCCGTCTTTTTTCTTTAAATAGTAATCCTCATTTACTTCCATACCGCCATAAGCGAGCGTCAGAGAATATTTCTCAAACTCTACGCCGCCGACTTCCACCGTCTCACCTTCATCCATGGAAATATCCATCTGATCGACCCTCGCCATCTGCATTTTGATGGCAGCCACATAAGTATCGATATCGAGCGATGTTTTTTCCACAAAAAGCGTGATCACATTGCCGTAGCTGTCCTGCGCCATCATTTCGTACACCATAATGAGTTTGGCATAATCGACAATATTGTCCACCTGATCTTCATAAAGCATGGAGCCGCCTGCCTCTAAAACAGCGTCTATATCATCTTCGTCCGACATGGTGAAACCTTCGGGAAGATCGTAGCGCAGTCCTATCCACTCGCTTTCAAAAGCGGTATCCGTTACCTTCCCTTTGACATATCCGTCATCGGACGCTTCTTCCGTCCCGGCCCCGCCGGCACCTTCATCGCTGTCGCCCGCGGACGCCGTTTCCCGGCTGTTTTCCGTCCGCGCCTCATGTCTCGCCTTCATTTCGGCTTCGGCCTCTTCCCTGATTTTTTCCGCATCGGCTTCGGCAACGGTGCTTTCTTCCCGGCCGCTTCCGCATGCCGTTGCGGATAGCATCAGACCGGCCAGCAAAATGACGGCAATGCTCCGTTTTCGCTTCATAACCATACTCCCATTCCCCTTCCGCGTTTAGATCGTCTTACAGTCTGGTCAGCCTGTCAACCGCTTCCACCGTATTTTCATAACTTCCGAAAGCCGTCAGTCTGAAATAAGTCTCGCCGCTCGGTCCGAAACCGGAACCCGGCGTGCCCACCACGTTGGCCTTTTCTAACAGATAATCGAAAAATTCCCAGCTCGTCATGCCGTTCGGCGCTTTTAACCAGATATAAGGCGCGTTTACACCGCCGGATACGCTGTATCCCGCGGATTTCAGACCGTTCAGGATATAAGCGGCGTTTTTCATATAATAAGCAACGAGTTCCTTTGTCTCTTTTTTGCCCGCTTCGCTGTAAACCGCTTCCCCGGCGCGCTGGATGATATAGGGCGCTCCGTTGTATTTGGTTCCGTGGCGTCTTGCCCAGAGCGCATGAAGCTGCACGTCCCCTGCCTTCAGTTCCTTAGGAATAACCGTAAAGCCCAGCCGCACGCCCGTGAATCCCGCATTCTTGGAAAAAGATCGAAGCTCGATCGCACAGGTTCTCGCCCCTTCGCACTCATAAATCGTATGCGGCACGTCTTCCTGTGAGATATAAGCCTCATACGCCGCATCATAAATGATGACGGAACCGTTTTTATTGGCAAAATCGACCCATTCCTGTAACTGCGCTTTCGTAATGGTGGAACCGGTCGGATTGTTCGGAAAACACAGATAAATCAAATCCGGCACTTCTTTCGGAAGCTCCGGTGCAAAACCGTTTTCCGCCGTACAGGGCATATAGATCACATCGCTCCAGTTGCCCGTCCCGGCATCATAAGTGCCCGTCCGGCCCGCCATTACATTTGTATCCACATAGACAGGGTATACCGGATCGCAGACCGCAATTTTATTGTCGGTGCCGAAAATCTCCTGAATGTTGCCGGAATCACATTTCGCACCGTCGGAAATAAAGATCTCATCGGCCTCAATCCGGCATCCTCTCGCCCGATAGTCATTGTCCGCAATCGCCGTCCGCAGAAATTCATATCCAAGATCCGGCGCATAACCGCGGAACGTCTTCGCATCCGCCATCTCATCCACCGCCTTATGCAGCGCGCCGATTACTGCAGGGGACAACGGCTGCGTCACATCGCCGATTCCCAGACGAATAATTTTTTTATCCGGGTTTGCCGCCGTATACGCATTTACTTTCTTTCCGATCGTTGAGAAAAGATAGCTGCCGGGCAGCTTCAAATAATTATCGTTTACCTTAACCATGTGATTTCCATCCCTTCTTAACAAATATATTCTCCCGTAAAGACAGTCGTCGCCGGTCCGGTCATATAAATCCGGTCCGCCTCCCTGTCCCAGGTGATTTCAAGCTCTCCACCTAATAGTTTAACAGTAACCGTCTCAAACGTCAAACCATTTAGAATACAGGCCGCCGCCGCCGCACAGCACCCCGTTCCGCAGGCCAGGGTCTCTCCCGTTCCCCTCTCCCAGACGCGCATCTGCACATGATTTTTATCGATCACTTTTACAAACTCCGTATTGGTCCTCTTCGGAAAACGCTCGTGCGTTTCAAAATAAGGGCCGATCTTTTCTATGTCCAGATGTTCCACATCTTCCACGAAAACCACCGCATGAGGATTCCCCATCGACACACATGTCATTTTATATGTTTCGCCCTGTACTGTAATCGGCTCATTTATGACACTTATGTCTTCTTTTTCGGCCGTAACGGGAATCATAGCCGCCCGAAACTCCGGCGCTCCCATATTGACCCTGACCGTATCCACCTGGCCGTCTTTTAAAAAAAGTTCCAGATACTTTACCTGTCCACAGCTCACAATGCTGATTTCCGTCTTGTCTGTCAGACCGTTATCATACACATATTTTGCCACACAGCGAATGCCGTTCCCGCACATTTCCGCCCTGCTGCCGTCCGCATTATACATTTCCATCTCGAAATCCGCTTCGTCGGAAGGGTTGATAAAAATAGCCCCGTCCCCGCCGATTCCGAAATGCCTGTCGCTGATCTTTTGCACAAGCGCCGGCTTTTCATCCTGTGCGATCTGCTCCGCAAACCCGTTGATATAAATATAATCGTTCCCACACCCGTGCATCTTCGTGAATTTCATAAATAACCCCGCCTTTCCGTTCATTTCCGGCCGCCAGACAGTCCCCGCAGAAAATCGCTTTCACCGCCAAAGTTCCGCTCCGCAGCCGTATGGTATATAGTTTACTATAATATAAATACAAAAACACATAAAGCACAGTAAATGCAGTTTACTGTGCTGAAAATGCTTTTTGTTAATGTAATCGTAGAAAACACCGGCCGGACAGAGCATAGTTACCTTTGTAAGCACGCTTTCGCTCCATGAAAAGTCGCAGCAGATGTTAAGCTCGTGAAATACCTCGCTAAACACTGGCGCTTTTCAAGGGCTTACGCCAGGTAACTATGCTCTGTCCGGCCGGTGTTTTCTACGATACCCATTTAATGAAACATCGCCAGCGCCATCTGCGCCGTCTCCGTCAGGCCGGTGCCGCTGTCCATGCTGCATTTTTGCAGATAGCGGTACGCTTCTTCTTCGGTCATGTTGTTACGGGACATCAGGAGTTCTTTGGCCTCTTTGATGAGCTTCGTTTCTTCGGCGCTGCGTTCTTTCGGCTTTTGCTTCGCTTTTTTCTGTCTCCGCATCATCGTGCGGCTCATCATGGAGACCGTGTCGATCAGATCATGCACTTTAAACGGCATGGGCAGGCAGACGATATTGTTGTCGAAGCAATCGTTCATCGCGCGCCGGGAAGCCATGAGCAGCATATCGAAGCCCGCCGGAAGGCAGTCGTGCAATTCCGAATACATCATATCGTGCAGTTTGTATCCGCATATCATAATGCCGTCGTTTAACCCGTTAATCTGGCTGAGCGCCTGTGCGCCGGTCGCGCATACGCCCGTCACATGAAACCCGTTTTTCAAAAGAATGCTGCGGATGCCTCTGGCGTCTTCTATTTTGGGTAAAGCTATTATTATATTGATCACACGTTCACCCCCTCATTCCAGATACATCCTGTATCGGTTCCGTTTCTCCCGCTTTTTCGTTTCTTATCAGAAATTATTCAGATATGCTTTGATTTCCCAATCCGTCACCTGGGAACGGTACCGGTTCCATTCCGCTTTTTTGCCGTCAATATATTTCGTATAGGTGTGGGAGCCAAGCACATCTCTGATAAACGGATCCGCCTCCATCGCATAAACCGCCTCGATCAGCGTCCCCGGAATTTCCTCAATGCCGCAGGCTTCTTTTTGTTCCCTGCTCATTTCAAAAATATTGCAGTCCACGCTTTCCGGCGGCATCATCCGGTTTGCAATGCCGTCGAGCCCTGCGCGCAGGCAGACCGCAAGCGCCAGATAAGGATTGGCCGACGGGTCCGGGCAGCGCAGTTCGATTCTCGTCCCTACGCCGTGCGTCGCCGGGATTCGGATTAACGGACTTCGGTTGGTCGCGCTCCATGCGATGTAAACAGGCGCTTCGAACCCCGGCACAAGCCTTTTATAAGAATTGACAAGCGGATTGGTGACCGCCGTCATGCCTTTCATATGTTTCATAATACCGCCGATAAAATAGTATGCTTCCCGGCTCAGCCCGAATTTTCCGCTTTCATCCGCAAAAATATTCCGGCCGTCCTTCGACAGGGACATATTGATGTGCATGCCGGAACCGTTCACGCCGTATTTCGGTTTCGGCATAAACGTCGCGTGAAGGCCGTGACGTTTGGCGATCGTCTTGACCGCCAGTTTGAATGTCATGATATTGTCCGCTGTCTTCAGCGCTTCATCATAGCGAAAATCGATCTCATGCTGGGCAGGCGCCACTTCATGGTGGGATGCTTCGATCACAAATCCCATGTCTTCCAGCGTCAGCACGATATCCCGCCTGGCATTCTCGCCAAAATCCACCGGTCCCAAGTCAAAATACCCGGCCTGTTCGTGGGTAATGGTGGTCGGCATGGCGTTTTCATCCGTGTTAAACAAAAAAAACTCACATTCCGGCCCGACCTCAAAAACATAGCCCATATCAGCTGCTTCCTTGATGGCCCTTTTCAGAATATAACGCGGATCCCCTTCAAAAGGCTCGCCGTTTGGGCGGTACACATCGCAGATCAGGCGCGCCACCTTGCCCTGCTGCGGCCTCCACGGAAAAATTTCAAACGTATTGTAATCGGGATTCAGATACATATCGGATTCTTCAATCCTCGCAAAGCCTTCTATGGAAGAGCCGTCAAACATGCACTCGTTATCCAGCGCCTTTTCCAGCTGGCTTACCGTGATCGCCACATTTTTCAGATTCCCGAAAATATCCGTAAACTGAAGTCTGATAAATTCCACATCTTCCTCCTGTACCAGACGGAGGATATCCTGTTTCGTATAATTTTTTCCCATTTTATTTCAATGCTCCTTTCTTACTCTGCATCCTGTCCGAAGGCCGCTGTGATTACAGCAATTTCCTCATAGAATAAAAAATCGCCGCTCGGCAGCGGCGATTACAAGAATGCTTCGCATTCTCCCCTGAAATGGTTTCTGCTGCGGCAATTTCCTAATAGAATAAAAAGGCATTCTTACCCTATAGATAAGAACGCCTTTGTCCTGTATCAGCATAACACTAACCAGTTGGTTTTGTCAATCATACATAATTCAATAAGCCAATCTGACTTTTACAAATCAGAGGAACTTTATTTAAAAAAATATTTTTTGTAGTTCTTCTGTTATAAGTCGGATCGGCCAAAAACAGCATATTCCCCATTGCAGTACTATATTCACAGCACCATAAATAATGTGGCATATCTATCTGAAGCAGTCGGCCGGCCTCTTCTCTGACATCCTGACGAACATTCACATCACATGCCATATTTTCCTGCAAAAACCGCTTTGCCTCTCTGTTATCGATTAACAAAATTCTCCTGTTTCCATTTTTTCCGTCCACATCCATCATTGCATCCATTTTCATCCGGCAAAGCATATCATTCATGCGCATTTTAAAATTTTCAAAATAAATGTATACTTTTTCATGAATTGAATAGATAATAAAGCTCTTATTTTTTTCCAGACTGCGGCTCAACACTTCCCAGCTGATACATTCGACAAATCCATTTCCCTCTAATTTCTTCAGATAATATCCTGAATCGTCATATATAACATATCTTTTCTGCGTTTCAACATCCGAATGCCCAATAATCTGTATAACATGGCTTCCTGCCTTTTTACTGTTTCCGTTCTCCTTCACCCGAATGCCGACCAGTACCGGTATTGCGCTCTCTACACAATAATCTATATATTCTTTAAATTCCGCCGGATCATTATACATCTGATACCCGCACGGTATATCATGACTGTTCAGGATTTCCAGCATCTGCGTAGGAAACAGTCCCTGAGACGGATACGCCTTCGTTTTGTTGGAATGATAGGAATCATCAATTTTGCCTATGCGGATTCTATTATAATCATACCGGGAATGCAGATATTTTGACATGGAAACCAGACACGCCTGTGCGCACGTCACTACGGCATTATCCTGTATAAAAAGGGGATATGTATTGAATATGATTTCTTTTCCGTTAATATGCACTTCTTTCTGATATGTCATAATGTTCAACGGCTTGTCGTCATAAGTGACATATTTCCAGTTTGGATATATATAAGAGAGCATAATATGGGGCTCATCAATCGTCCTCATCGTAAAACATCCCATGTAAGGCTGTTCGTTCATCTCTTCCTCCAAAAAAAGATGAATCCGCATCACCGTATTCACGACCTCATAGGATGTATTAATGTAGTGCATACTGATCATGTCTTTCCATTCCGTCTCGACATAATGCTCCTCAAACAGGAAATAGTACTGATGATTTTCAATCTCCGCCAAAAAATCCAGTCTTGGAAAAACATATTTATCCAATTCCTGTCTCAGCTGATCTGTATTTTGGAATAAAAAAGGAAATGCTTTCTGAATTGCATAAGCAAGAGTTGTTGAATCAAACCTCTGAAGCCTGTTTTTAACTTCTGTATTGTTCATCATAATATCAGGCCAAACCTTTCCAGAGTCCTCCAGTTCCCGATTTCCTTTTCGGCACGCCTTCTTTCATCTTCCGCTATTTCTTCCGCGCGCCGGAGCGCTCCATTAAAATCCTTATCATATTCCTCCATGCTTTTTTTCAACTGTAAATACATTTCATCTTCCCGTATCATTCTGCCCTCCTGTGATTTTTTATCTCTCTAAAATTCCTGAAACCGTTCTTCCGCCTCAATCTGTTCCAAATCCAAATCCGGCGTGCAGCTGCTGATAAACGGAAATTCCGGTTCCGCAGAAGCAACCTGCAATTCGTCCGTATTTTTCTTATTATCCTTTGTTTCCTTCATAAATATACCTTCGTATGTCCCTTCAAACCAGTAAGATTAAATAAGTAATAAAAATTCCAAAACATAAAATCATTACCGCCAGGCTGATATAGGCTATCAAAATCCATTTCATGGCTTTATCGTTATTCGCCCTCATTCTGGTCGTAATGGTATCCATCCAGAGAATTTCCTGATAAGTCCATTCCTTCTCCGTCCGAAATCTGGCCGGTTCTTTCTGTACCTTTTTCAGTTCCTCCGTTCCGAGTGAAAACTGCTTAATTTTTCTGGGCATCTGTATCAGAAGCGTACTCGCTATTCCGATAATACCTGCCGTCAACATAGGAACATACAATGCTATAAAGTAAAAATCCGCAGTATTAACCTGATTCATTTTGGAAATCACAGAGACCGCAACATTAAAGACCGTCGTCAACAATGTCAGATATTTGAATAAATATTCTGCCTTATCCATTGCGTTTCTCTGCCTGACATTTTCCTGTTCATATGCCCTCTTTGCCGCACCCAGACAATATTTCAAAACACCCAATTCTTCCATACAAATTAATTATCCTCTATACGTGCCAACATATTAAAACACGATCATCTCTCTTTTTTGAAACAAAATACCTGCTAACTATGCAATCATTATCAAATATTTTATCATATATGCTTTTTAACAGGCAACCGCTAGATATACCGCTCTTTTAACTCCGAATACAATATTTGGGATAAATCAGTTTTGAAGCTTTTTAACGCACTCCTCCCACACTTCTTCACTGTTTTCCCGGTTCTTCGCCATTCTGATTGCCAGGCGGAGAGTACTGTTTTCCATAATATAATCAACGATATCTTCAGATACTCCGCCGCGCTCTTTCGCTGCCAGATCGTATAAATAATTTTGTACTTCTTTTTCCGGCAGTTTCAATGCTTCTATGATCTGTTCCATCAATGCCTTCTCGGGCGGTTTGTTATTTCCCCTCTCTATATCGCTGATATATGTGGGGGTCCGTTTGACTTCTCCGGCAATCTGGCGTATCGTCATTTTCTGCATTTGCCGTACATGCCGCAAGGTCTGCCCAAAGTTCAATTTTTCTTCCTGCAATTTCAATAATAGATTATCGTCCATGTTCATCTTCAATATTTAATAGTGTGTAAGCTAACTAACTAATATTATAGTTCATTTTCAAATAAAGTCAACCTTCAAACTCAAAAATGCGGAAAAGCATATTCTGTTTTCCCGCATTCCTGTTATTCGGCTGCCATGTCGAGCCTCCCCAATCTGTCTGCCACCCGGTGTCAGCGCACCAGCTCCGCCAGCATTTCCACTTCCAGCTCCTGTTTCGGCGCAAACCGGTCCGAGGCAAGATAGCGGTAAACGGAAGCAAGAAGCGCCCGCGCCTCCGGGTACTGCTGCAAGTTCTGCAGATTCAGCGTGGAAAACAGCAGTTTTCCGTTCCCGCAGCGGCACTCGAACAGCTTCGCCATCGGCCGCAGATACGCGTAACTGTCCATCTCCGTAATGACCGCATCGATGCGCTCCGGCAGAATCACCGCTCGCTGGCAGGCCATCGGCCACCATTGCCAGTTGCTGTAACTTTCGGTCGGAAAATCCCGGAAAATGGGGTGCTCCGCGTCGATCAGCTGACCCATGCCGCCTTCCTGTTCCGAAAAGGTGCCTACCGACCAGAAGTCCGTCGAAAACTGAGCCTGTATGGAGCGGGGCAGCGCTTCTTTCGTGGAAGGCGGCGTCAGATATACCGTTTTCCCCGCCCGCAATGCGGCTTTTGCTTCCTCGTCCAGATGTTCTGTCTCCAGCACTTCTTCCGGGCAGACCGGGCTGACGGGCGGATAGACCCAGACCGGATAGCTGTTCACCGCACCGTCAAACGATGCGGTCAGATCGAGCCGCATCGGACGGTCCGCTTTTTCCAGCGAAAAGGCAAAAATTCCCACCGTCGTCAGCTTCCCCGGCGGGCAGACCGTTTCCCGTTCCGCTTCCCATACTTCCCGGAAACCCGTTCCCTCCAAAACACACCTGAGACGGCCAGCCAGCGCTTTTTTTCCGAAGTTGGCCATTCTGACCTCAGCGTGAAGCGTCTCCGTGTTTTCATAAGTATAACCGGACAGCAGAACGAGCGGCAGGCTGTCCGTAAAAAAGCGCCGGAAAGCCGCAGGCTCCGCAAAGCGATAGGGTTTGGGGAAAAGATGCGCATTCAACATCCCCACAAGCGCCGTTCCCTGTCCCGGAAAATCCTGTAAACCGAGAAGGGAAATGCCGGAAAGCTGCTCCGTCCGCATGGCCGCTTCGATCTCTTCCCGGTAACAGAGACGTGAAATCTCCCCGGAGGCTTCTACATATTTCGGCCAGTCCGCCTCCAGGCCCCGCGCTTTCACTTTTTCCTGAATCAGCCGGAAATTGGCCGGGTCGGAAATTCCCCGAAAATCCTCCAGCTCCCGGAAATCGGGGAGTATTTCAAACTGTCCGACTTCGAAACTGAAAACCGGCTTTTCATAAGTCTTGCGCAGTTCCTTCATCGTCCCGTCAAAATTCACCGCCGCATTGGGGTAACAATGGTTGATATATCCCTTCATGCCGGCAAAAGTTCCTCGGAGATCTTTATCATAAAAATTGGAAGACGTATAGAAACCGCTCTTCGAATCGCATCCTTTTTCCCCATAATGCACGTTGGAGCCGTTGGCATACAGTCTCGTATTATCCAGTTCGTCTGCCATCGCAAGCAGTTCGTCCATTCGTTCATGCCCTTTCGAAAGAGCATGCAGTTCATTGCCGAATGTCAGCATAACGAAGGAAGGATGGTTTGCGAGCATCTCCAAAATGCCCCGAAGCTCCGCCCGGTAGTAGGCATAGCTTTCTTCCGATTCAAAAGCGTCTTTCGGATTCCAGTGGGAAAGCTCCGGCTGCATCATCATGCCCAGTTCATCCGCAGCCGTAAAAGCCGCTTCCGGCGGACAATGGGAATGGAAACGCATACAGTTGATGCCGTAAGAACGGTATGTCAGCAGTATTTCCCGCCACGCGGAGGCCGTCATCGGCGGATATCCGGTTTCCGGAAAGACCGCGCAGTTTGCTTCGCCCCGCAGAAAAAAGGTTCTCCCGTTCAAAGCAAGTCTTCCGTTACCGTCCGCGCCGAAATCCCGGACGCCGAACGTTACCGTTTTGACCGCTCCGTTTGATAAAGTGACGGATAATTCGTATAAATTACCCTCTTCTTCGTCCCACCGCTTCACATCGTCCCGCAGCGCAAGAGAAGGAAAAACAACCGTTTCTTCCATATCTCCCGCACCCTCGGTCCGCACCGCCGCTTCCGCCTGTCCGTCTTTCAATGCCTCAGACCGGACGATGGCCGTACCTTGCCACGGCCCGGACGCACGGATGCCGATGCTGACCGTCAGTTCCTTTCCTCTCGGATATACCCGCACCGCCGCCGGAAAAACCGGCTCTTCCGTCCGCAGCCTGAGATAGCCGAGCACCCCGTTCCAGTTCGTCTGGGTTTCGTCCGTGGCCGCGGAAGAATACACGACGGCATCGTGAGGCAGTCCCGGATAGCTATTATCTGACACAAGTGTCACATCGTGATCGCCGTTCAGTAATCCCGTGACTTCAAATACATACGGCGTACAAAGCGTCGCCGCGCCGAAAACGGGAACTTCCCTCCCGTCGATAAAAAGCTGCAGACATCTGGCCCGTTCCGCTTCCAGAAACACCCGTTTCCCGGGGGGCGCATCGAACTTCAGGCTGCGGGTAAACCGCGCCTTTCCTTCATATGTATGCTTTCTCGTAAACCGGGTGGCAATCGGCGCATTCGGCCTGCGGCTGTCTTCCGCCGGCTGTGTACCGAGCGCCTCATCCGGGTGCACCGGTCCGCTTCCGCTGTCCTCGTATCCGATGCCGTTTTCGTCGAGCGTTCCCGGAAGAGACGCCGAATACTGTTTCCCGTCGCCGATATCGGCCAGCCAAAGGCCGCTCAGATCATAAAACCTGTCAATATCATTCATAATTGTGTTCGTCCTTTCATAGACTGATAAAAAGATTTTCGATGGGGATATTATTTTATGAGTTCCAAAACCAAAATTGTTGTGCTTCATGTGAAAGAATTGATCTATACCGGAATCCTTGCCGTGCTCGGTATTCTTTTCATTGTCCTGCTCATCATCATGTTTCTGCCAAAAGAAGAAAAACCGGAAACAGTGCCGACAATGACGCAGACAACGTCGAATACCTATGTTCCCGGTGTATATACTACTTCTTTGATTTTAAACGACAACGTTGTGGAAATAGAAGTCACCGTTGACGAAAGGAACATCAATTCCATACGCCTTGTCAATCTGGATGAAGCCGTTACAACGATGTATCCTCTGATTCAGCCATCCTTTGAGGACCTTGCGAACCAGATCATCCAGAACCAGAGCCTGGACGGCGTTACATATTCCGATGACAGCAAGTATACTTCCATGATCTTGTTGAATGCCATTACCGCCTCACTGGAAAAGGCCGTTTCCGCCGGAGACATATCCGATACGGAAACAGATACCGGGCGCTGATTACGCTATCCATGTTCCTGTCACAATTCCTCCAGCTGTTTAAGCCATATCGCGGCGGCGGCATCCGAAGGCATGCGCAGGTCTCCTCTCGGAGAGAGGGCAACGCTTCCGACTTTGGGGCCGTCGGGCAGGCAGGACCGTTTAAACTGCTGTGCAAAAAATCTGCGGTAAAAGGTCTTCAGCCACTTCAAAATAATTTCTTCCGAATACCGGCCTGCAAAGGAAGTCTTCGCAATCCGGTAGATTTTGGCCGGTTCGAATCCACACCGCAGCATATAATACAGGAAAAAGTCATGCAGTTCATAAGGCCCTACCAGATCTTCCGTTTTCTGAGAAATCGCATCCCCCGACGGAGGCAGCAGTTCAGGACTGACAGGTGTGTCAAGTATATCCAGCAGAATTCCGGTCAGTTCTTCCTGCTGACAGGTATCCGCATAATATTTTACGAGATGGCGCACCAGCGTCTTCGGCACGCCGCTGTTGACGCCGTACATGGACATATGATCTCCGTTATAGGTTGCCCATCCGAGCGCAAGTTCCGACATATCGCCCGTCCCGATGACCATACCGTCAGTTTTGTTGGCAATATCCATCAATACCTGCGTCCGTTCCCTCGCCTGTCCGTTCTCATAAGTAATGTCATGTCTGTCACTTTCCTGTCCGATATCCCGGAAATGAACGGTTACGGCTTCCTTAATATTCACTTCTTCCAAAGTAACGCCAAGCGCTTCTGCCAGCTTACAGGAATTGCGGTACGTTCTGTCCGTCGTCCCGAAACAGGGCATCGTCACCGCGACGATCTGCTCTCTGGAGCGTTTTAGAAGATCGAAAGCGCGAACCGTCACGAGCAGCGCCAGCGCGGAATCCAGGCCGCCGGATACACCGATAACAGCCGTTTTGGCATTTGTATGCTCATAACGTTTTTTCAGGCCGTGGGACTGGATGGACAGGATTTCCTCACAGCGCGCTTCCCGTTCCTTCTGCCCGGACGGCACGAAAGGCATCGCGTCGTAGATCCGCTCAAGCTCCGTATCCTCCTCTTCCAGGCGGAATAATAACGTCTGATATTTTTCTTTATTTCCCGTATGAAAGCTCGTCATTCTGCGCCGCTCATGGTTCAGTCTGTGAATATCCAGATCGGCATATACCGTCTGCGCGCAGAAACGCTTCGACTGCGCCAGCACCGTTCCGTTTTCGGCAATCAGGTTATGTCCTCCGAAAACAAGATCCTGAGTGGATTCCCCTTCCCCCGCGGAAGCATAGACATATCCCGCGATAAAGCGTGCGCTCGCGGATTTCACGAGCATCTCCCGGTAACTGTCCTTTCCCACCGTTTCGTTGGATGCGGAAAGGTTCACGATCACGCCGGCCCCCGCCATCGCATGGGATAACCCCGGCGAATCCGGCACCCAGATATCTTCGCAGATCTCACAGCCCACGATGAGCTCCCGCATGGAATCCGCCTGAAAAAGAAGACTGCTTCCGAACGGTATCTCTTCATCTTCCCAGAGAAAAGGCTCCGGCGTTTGATTACCCGGCGTGAAATGCCTTGTCTCGTAAAATTCCGCATAAGCCGGAATGAAACGCTTCGGAATCATTCCAAGCACTTTTCCGTCATGAATCGCCGCCGCCACATTATAAAGTTTATGGTCTTTTTCCACAGGCAGACCGACGAAAACGAGCGCATCGTTTCCTTCCGACGCATCGGCAATAACCCGCAGCTGCTCTTTCGCCGTTTTTAAGAGAAGTTCCTGTAAAAACAGATCGCCGCATGTATATCCTGTCAGGCACAGTTCCGGGAACACGATGATTTTCGCCCCCTTCTCCACGGCCTCTTCCATGCGTTCACATATCTGCCGCCCATTATAGACCGGATCGGCAACTTTAATCCGGGGCGTTATCGCCGCAACTTTTATAAATCCATGCTTCATTCTGCTCTGTGCCTCCTTGATCTACGTTATTTGTGCGCCGTCTCTTTTTCGGTCTTCCCACGGCTTTTCGCGCTTTTTGTCTATTGTCCGCCGATTCCCCGCCGTCTATACCATCTTTTTCAGTTCTTCCACCGTAAAAGCATAATCCGTATTGCAGAAATGACAATGCAGTTCCACGTCTTTCCCTTCCGCAATCATCTCCTGTAATTCCTCTTTTTTCAGGCTGTAAAGCACCTTTTCCACCCGCTCCTTCGAACAGCCGCACAGGAAACGCACCGGCGTCTTTTCCGTAATTTCAAGACCCATGCCGCCTAACAGGAGCGATAAGATCTGCTCCGGCGTATTGCCCTCTTCCAAAAGCGTCGTCACCGGTTTTAAGCCGGACACATTCTCTTCCAGCTTCCTGATCACCTCTTCCTGTGCAAAAGGCATAAGCTGGATGATAAAACCGCCCGCCTGTTTCACCGTATTGTCCCGCTCCATCAGAATACCGAGTGCCACGCAGGAAGGCACCTGTTCCGACGCCGCAAAATAATAGGTCAGGTCATCGGCAATCTCGCCCGTCTGCAATTCCACCTGGGACGCGTAAGGGTCTTTCATGCCTATGTCCTTAATCACACTCAGATATCCTTTTCCGACCACGCCTCCCACATCCAGCTTGCCCTGTGCGTTGGGCGGCATCATCGCCTGGGGATTCTTCGCATAACCTTTGACATTGCCCTGAGAGTCCGCCGTTACCGTCATGCCTCCCGCCGGGCCGTCCCCGCTGATCTGCAGGGTCAGCACGTCTTTTTCTCCCTTTAACATGCTGCCCATCAGACAGGCCCCCGTCATCAGCCGGCCGAGCGCGGCCGTAACGACCGGACTCAAGTCATGCCTGCTCCTCGCCTCTTCCACCAAATCTCTCGACGTTACCGCAAACGCACGCACCTGTGCGTCCGCCGCCGTCGCTCTTATCAGATAATCCGCCATTTTGATATGCTTCCCCTTTCTTATGCGCTTTCTTTCCGGGCCGTGACAACGATCCGCCCGCTCTCCGGCGTCACCTCACCCCGCGTATCGGCATCCGCCGCCTCCAGAAAAGTGAGGCCGGCCTTTTCCAACAGCCCCCGCATCTGCGCCAGCCGATATCCCCGCTGATAGTGGGTCTCCTGAAAGCGCCGGAAAACATCTTCTGACCGGGCGCCTTCCTCACAGCCGCTTCCTTCCTCCCGGCCTCCGCGCATTTCTGTTTCATAACACATGTTTTCTTTTCTATTCTCTTTTACGAAAACAGTCAGATCATATTCATTGATCTCTTCTTCCGGGTCATAATAGTTTTCCCAGATAAAACTGCATTCTTCCCGGCTCTCGGCAATCGTCGCATCTCCGATCATGATTTCATATTTATATACCGTATTGAAATCAAAAATAAATACCCCGCCCGGATACAGGTAATTTTCGACCAGCCGGAAAACGGCCAGCAAGTCTTCTTCCGTCAGCAGATAATTCAGGCTGTCGCATACGCTGACGACGGCGCCGGCCGCCCCGTACAGCTCAAACTCCCGCATATCCTGAAGCAAATACAGGATGTCCAGCCCCGAATGTTCTTTTTTCTCAATCGCGCGCTGTAACATCTCCTGCGAATTGTCGATGCCGATCATATCATAGCCTTTTGCGGCCAGCAGTTCGGTCAGCGTCCCCGTCCCGCAGCCCAGATCCACGACCGTATTCTGTTCCTGTAACAGCCGTTCATCCGCCGCCCCGTCTTTCACCCGGTAACGCGTAAGCGCGGCGTCCAGAAACGCGCACCACTCCTCATAGGGCGTCTCATCCATGAAAATATCGTATACGCCGGCAAAATCAGTATAAGCTTCCATCCGCTTCCACCTCGATTCCTCTTATCATACCACAAAATCCGTTTGTTGTTGAACCAATCCGCTCCAACGGGAAAACAAATGCCGCATATTCGCCGAAAGGTTCTCCGTTTCCGAGCGTGTCCGCCAGCTTTCCGTTGACATACAGGCTCGTCCGGTCCTTTTCCCCCCGCACTTCAAGGCTCACCCACTCCCCGGCGGGAAGCGTATAATCAAAGGAATAATCTTTCCCTTCTCTGGAAAAGCCGACCTGTCCGGTTCCCGTCTGCACCGCCTTGAACGCGGTCTGTCCGTAGGCGCAGTCCGTCTCAAACAGGATTTCTTCCTGTGCGTTTCGGCCGGTGCCGTCCGCTGAAGCGCCTTTTCCGGCTCCGGCGTTTCCTTCATGCCCGGATGTTTCCCGGTAAACTTCCATTCTGACGGTATAACTGCCGCCGATGCCGACGCCGTTTCCATATCCGCCCGTATACCCGGTATTCACATAATCGCCCGTCCCGGAAAAAGAAAGGGTCTCGTCCGGCCAAATCACCATCCTGTCCCCTTCCCATTCCGCCGCCCCATAGGGGTTGCTCCCCGGCGCGGTGCCAAGCGTTTCAAACCGTTCTGTCCATTCCTCATAAGTACCTTCCGTCTCTCCCCACAGCTTTCCGCCGATGACGCCAAGCGGTGCAAAAAAACGGTCAAACAGCTCCGGCTCGCTGATGCCCACATCCAGCCTGCCGCTCATATCGTTCCAGATCATATAAGCCGCCCCCGCCATTTGCGGAGAATAGGCCGGAATCGTCTCTAACTGGTTATAGTCATAGAATTTATTCGGCTCCCAGTTTTGGTAAAGCTCTTCTTTGTCCAGATAATCGTAGCCGCCGCCGGGAATAATATAAAGATGATTATTCTGCATATTAATCAGCGTATAGCCGGCCCGGTACATGGAAAGCGGATCGGCCCAGAGCGTACTCCAAATATTCATCTGAAGTCCCTCCGCCGGCGGCATCGAAGCGCCCTCCATATTGCTCAGGCTCCCCCAGAGCCGTATCTTCTCCACGCCGCTTTCCTCCCGTATCATCTGAATCAGCTCGTTCATATACCTGCGGTAAGTCTCGCCGTCGCCGTAATATTCATCCATGCCGATATTCACGATCTCCGCTCCCTGAAAAGAAGAAACACGCTGCGCCTGCTCCGCTTCGCCGCTCTGTGCATCGGCCTCTTCGACGCCAAGCGCCTCCCGCCAGATTCCTTTTACAAGCTCTACCGCCTCCCGTTTACTTAAATCGATCTGGTCCACGGCTTCGTTTCGCACGGTCAGCGCGTATTGCGGAAAAAGCTTTGTAATCGAAAGGGAATGAGCCGGCGTATCGATTTCCGGCACGATGCGCACGCCATAGCGCGCCCCGTCCGCGATAAAAGATGCAAATTCCTCCGCCGTATAGGCATAGTCCGAAGAAGTCAGCGGCTCTCCCTTTTCATTTATGACATTACTGTCAATCCGAAAGGCGCTGTAAGCCGTCATCGCCTCTTCGACCGAACCCGTCAGTCCGCTCGTGCTCAGAATGACATTATCGTTCAAATGAATGCAGAGATCATTCATCTTATACCAGGACATATTTTCCATGATCCGATATAACATCGCCATCGAAACGGGCTTTCTCGCCACATCGATGCCGAAGCCGCGCACCGGATACCGGGGGTAATCCCGTATCCGCCCCTGTGGGATTTTCCCCTCCTGCCCTTTCAGAATCTGCAAGGCAGTAATGGTTCCCCAATAAATGCCCTGCTGATGGCTTCCTGTTATGACACACTTGTCAGTAATCTCACACAGATACCCCTCTTCACCGAGTCCTTCGGCCGCACCGCCGAAACAAAATCCCCCGGCGGACTGCCCGTCAGCCTCCCCGGGCGCATACCCCAGATAAAAATCCCCCGGGCGCACATCCTCCCAGGTTCCCTCCAGGATGGAAATTTCGCGTCCCATGATTTCATCAAACCGCTGAGCGAACAGTTCCGCCGTCTGCCGCAGTTCTTCCCTCTGTATCACGATGCGGGAATCCGCGCCCGGCACAAATGTTCCGCCGCCGCCGTCCCATTCCGCAATCGCCGGAATCACTTCTGGTTTTGCATTACTGCCGGGTTCTTCGGCATTGGCCGATGAGTCTTCCGTATTTTCCGACGGGCTGTCCGGATTCCCATAAGCCCCGTATGGCGCCGCCGGAACCCGTATCGTAAAGGATATTTCCCGCCCGGAATCGGAACCGTCCTCCGGTTCTACCAGAAATCCGACTTCCACTTCCTTCTCCTGTATCGTGTCGAAGACTCTGCCGTCGGCGCCGATAACCTGTTCGTAATCCGCTCCCAGATATGTGACCCGGTAACCCTCCGGCGCCTGCGGCATTTGCAGATAACGAATGTTATTATTCTCTGTGACGATTTCCGGCGCTTCGATCTGATAGGCGGCCGGCTTGTCCGCGTACACTTCAAATTCAAACAGCGATACGTTTTGATACAGATTGGAATAATCCGCTTCCTCTTTGGACACTTCGCTCGTGGACAGCCGCAGAAAACGCACCGTCACCGCATTCTGCAGCGGAATCTCCTGCTTTTTGGAAGAGGGCGCCCTGTCAAAGGATTCCAGCGTCAGCCAGCTCTTTCCGTCCGTCGAACCCTCCAGACGGTAAGAAGTCACATTGGTCCGCTCCCATTTCAGGATAACAAAAGAAACTGAAATTTCTTCCGGAAATTCCAGTTCTATAAAATGGGAAGCGTTTTCCCAGTTATTCTCGCTCGACCAACGGGAGGACAACGCTTCGTCGTCCCCGTCAATGGCCTTATCCGCCGACAGACTTTCCGTCTCCATGCTGTCGCAGCGGGCTATGACGCCTTTTTGCAATGCCAGATTCGCGCCGTTGGCTCTCTGAATATTAAAATAAAATCCGGATTTAGCCGCAAGAAAGACACCTGCCGCCAAAAGCAGCATCACGATACCTATAACAAATACACGCTTTTTTTTCAGAAAATTGGTACATGAACCCTTTGTCATTCCATCTCCCATACGCCCGTTTAACCGGGTCCGCAAATCAGTATGGCAGTTCTCTGCCGGCCTTCGCGGTCCTCCCCGCATCAGCCGGATGATATCCGTATGATCTTCACTCTGCTATCCGATCAGCGCTCCTAACAGCCCATAAGATACAATCGACATGATAACAGTCGCTATTATAATTCCGAGCAGCTCCGCAAGAACCGCCTTTTTAAAATCCACGTCAAGAAGCGCCGCGATCAGCGATCCCGTCCACGCGCCCGTTCCCGGAAGCGGGATGCCGACGAACAGCACAAGTCCCCAGAACTCATATTTTTTGATCGATTCGCTCTTCCCCATCGCCCGTGCTTCCAGCCTTTCGATGATGCCCCTGAAAAGTTTAATCTTCTTTAACCATTTAAAAATCTGCTTGATAAACAGCAGGATAAACGGAATCGGAATGATGTTGCCGATGATACAAATAGGGATGGCAGTTGTTATTGATACATTCAGCAAAGAAGCGACAAGAAGTCCTCCCCGCAGTTCCAGTATCGGTATCATGGAGATGATAAAAATAACAACCTCCCTCGACACAAACTGCCCCAGTGTGTTTGCAAACCAAATCGCCAGACTATCCATATTTCTTTTACCTTTTCCTTTCTTTCCTTAAAATATAACACGTGATATCGTTTTCCGTTACGCGAGCCGCCATGTCGCTGCTTCGCAGCGACACAAATCTGTGCGGAGAATGCCGATTTTCAGGCATTCTCCAGCGTGAGAAAAGTCAGCTAAGCTGACTTAGAACTTCTTAGCGAAACAGCCAAGCCTGGGAACCAGGCTTTAGCTGTATGAGCTTTAGAAGTTCTTCTCACGCTATGATCTCCCGCAGAGCCGCAAACAGCGCATCCATCTCCTCATCCGTTCCGATCGTAATCCGCAGATAATTGTCAATCCGCGCCTTATTCCAGTGTCTTACGTATATATGCTTTTCCTTGAGCCTTTCAAAAATTTCCTGTGCCCTGACCTTTTCATGTGAGGCAAAAATGAAATTTCCATAAGACGCCGGAAACGTAAATCCAAGCGCCGCCAGTTCCTTCTCGCTCCGCTCTCTTGTTCTGACAATCTTTCCGCAGATTTCCTGAAAATATGCCTCGTCTTTCACGGAGGCCGCGCCGAGCCGCAGCGCCGGCCTGTTCATCGTATAAGAATTGACGGAATATTTCGCATCATTCAGATACCGGATCAATTTTTCGTTCCCGACCGCATAACCGATTCTGCCGCCCGCCATAGCCCTTGACTTGGAAAAGGTGCGGACAACAAGCAGGTTGTCATATTTTTCCAGCAAAGGAAGACAGGTCGTTCCGCCAAAATCAATGTACGCCTCATCAATTATGACAACATTGTCAGAATTAGCTTTTACGATCTCTTCAATGTCCGAAAGCTCCATCAGCACTCCCGTAGGTGCATTGGGATTCGGAAAAATCACACCGCCGCAGTTTTTCCCGATATAATCTTCCTTCCGGATGCGGAAATCTTTATCCAGCGGCCGTACCTCATAGGGAATCCGGTAAATATCCGCCCACACGTCATAGAAAGAATAGGTGATGTCCGGAAAAAAGACAGGCCTGTCAGAATTAAAAAATGTCAAAAAAGCCATCGACAGCACATCGTCCGAACCGACCCCGATAAAAATCTGTTCTTCCCCGACATGATGGTATTTCGCAAGATGCGCCGCAAGCGGCGTCTTCTCCGGGAACTCCGGGTACAGGCGCAAATCCTGATACTGCATTTCCTCCATCGCTTTTTCCACCATCGGGGACGGCGGATAAGGGCACTCATTCGTATTCAGCTTGATGACATCTTTTTCCCGGGGCTGCTCCCCCGGTATATAGGGAACCACCTTCCTGACATTTTCTTCCCACTTCATCTTATTTTTTCCTTTCCGCAGCCACAGACTGCTTCATTCCGCTTTCCACTCTTTGGCCAGCTTCTCAAACGCCTCTGCCTGTTCCGCGTTTTGGGCAAGCCTGTAACATTCCGAGAGTGCGCGCAGCGGAATATCCCCACTACTATGTATATTAAGAATACTCTCCGTTTCATACACCGCATTGTAAAACCATACGATCGCTTCTTCCAGATCCGAGCGCTCCAGAAAGTACTGACCGAGCTCGCAGCAGATTTCCGAACAACCGTCGCAGGCAACGACTTTTAACGCATATTTGAAAAACTTTTCCACAGCCTGTCCGATTCTGGCCGCCCGTGCCGCGACGCAGGCCGCCTCCTTGATTTCGTCCAGCGACCGCTCCGTATCCGCACAGGAGGCTTCAAAAAAAGGACCTGCCTCCAGAAAATCCTGTTCTTCTCCCGAAATAAAAAGCTCCTTCGCATAAATATTATGAAGCCGCTTCGACAAACGTCTTCCTTCGGACGTCATCCGCGCAAAAGCCGCAAGATCTCTGTTTTTATGGCTGCCGTCCGGCAGATGCAAAATTTCGACATCACTGTCATAAATTATCGGTTCCAGAACGACCTGTTCATGAATCGGTTCTTCCCAGACAAAACTGCGCACTCTTTTAAACAGTTTCGGCCGCAGTTCCCTGTCAAAATTATAAATGGTGCCGTAATCGAGCTGGTTCGCATAATACATTTGTACGATATCGATTTCCGGCAGAAGATTTTCTTTTAACCGCATAAAGATTTTCCGGTTTTCCTCATCTAACACCTCGTCGGCATCCGCGGAATAAATATATTCCATCGACGCTTTGGAAAAGGCGAAATTCCGCGCCGCCGCGAAATCGCCAATCCATGAAAAATCATAGATCTTATCGGTATAGCGCGCCGCGATTTCCTTTGTCCTGTCCGTGGAACCGGTATCCACGATAATCATTTCATCCATCAGGTCAGCGATGCTGTCAAGGCATCTCGCAAGCAGCTTTTCTTCATTTTTCACGATCATACACAGGCTGATTGTAATCATAACAGTAACAACACCTTTCTATCCGCCCGCGGCCGGAATTTTCCGTGCACCCGGCTTTCCGGAGCAGGCCTTTTGGGGCACATTCCTGTTCCTCTTCTTTTTCCGGTTACATCCGCCGTACAGGCGGACACAGACCAGCTTAGACATTATAACATACCCTTTCCGGAAAACACAACCAAAAACCGCATCACCGGTTCGTCCACAACAAGATAATTCCGGCTTCCATCCGCGTAAACAAGCAGTTCCCGGTATCTGTTCTTCCGGCCAAAGGCCCTGCTCACGCGAATCCGGTAGTCCGTCGTCCGGGACAAATCCACCATATGTTCCCCTATGCGGACGACCAGCTTTCCGTTTTCCCGGCGGACCGGCACGCATCCGAGATAGCAGTACCTTCTGCCATTCCAGTTGTAAACGCGCGCCATCCGGTACACCCCTGCATACAACAGTGTGACAGCCAGCACAAACAGCAGCGCCAGAAGAATTGTCAGCATCCATTTTAACATTTCATTTTCCATACTTTTGACCATATCCTTTTCACATCTTCAAAATCATGCTATCATATCATTCAGGAGGGATTCCTGTCATGAACAAAAGAAAACCACGCCGCTGTTATATTATACTCACAATCATCCCAGTCGTTATTGCCGCCGTTATTCCGGCTTTTTTTCTCTACCGATATAAAATATCGCATGTTACCGAATTCATTGCTTTCTCCGAGCCGGCGGATGACGCCGGGTTCACGGACGACGGACCGGAAGAAGCGGGGCGCAATCCGTTTTCGGATTTGAGCGTTCCCACTTATCTGACCAAAGTAGACGACACCTACTTTCTTGTGGACTGCTATCACAATCAGGTGATTTATCATGACAATCTGATCGATCCGCTCTCTCAATGGCATGTGATGACGGATAAAATCGACAGGGGACATACGCTGGCCAGCGACGGCCTCGTATATCTGATCGACGATACGGAGAACAACAGAATTTTGATATTTGAGAAGAAAAACGGCCGCTTTCTGCACACGCAGACCTTTTCCGATATCGGAAACCGGCCGCATTATATCATTTATGACGAACAGACAAAAACTTTCTACGCATGGAGTTCCATGAGCGGGGAAATGTATCTTTTCCGCCATGAACCGGAGGATACCCGTATGTATCTGGCCGCGGTCCGCAAAATAGACGCACTGGATAATGTCTATGTCCGTTCCTTTACCATACAGGACGACATCGTTTATTTCGTTTCCGGCAATTCCAGCATTATCAGGGCGGATCTGAATACGTTTGAAATTCTGGACGTTTTTCCCGTGCCGGATTCGATGGCGGGCATGATACAGCTTACGCAGATTCAGGACTATTTCTATATCACGATTTCGACCGATATCGCCGGGAATCAGGACTATGCGACCATCATCCGCACCGAAGATCTGTCCGGGTTAATGGATGGAAATTATGAAGATATCTATGAACATTTTATAGGCGGCGGAACGCCTTACTATATTACCATGATTGATAACGAGTGGTATTTAACAGAACACCGCATTCCCGGCCACGCTGTCTGGCGTTTCCGGGTCACGGATAACGAGATTACAGATGTGGAGGCGGTTTACTGACGGCCGGCACCGCTTTGCCGCTTCCGCCTTACCGGCCCTTTTTATCCCCAAGCAATGGCTTTATTGTATTATAAATTTCGCTGGCCTGTTTGTTATCCTTGCTCGGATACTGCTTTACGAGCGCGTTGTTGATGCCTGTTTTCGTCTTATACTGCAAAATAATCTTCGCCACGGCCGCGGCGATCTCCGCATCCTTAATCAGTTTCGCAACCTCTTTCTTCAGCTCTTCCTGTTCTTTCTTGATATTTCTGCCTGAAAGATCAGTAACCATTGTTATTTTAACATTTTGTTTTCCCCAGTATGTGCACAGAATGTTAAACCCGTTATCCTTCGTAACAAGATGATATTCCTGTTCTTTCCGCGCCGCGATAATATAGCCAAGATAGGTAGCCAGCTGGAAATCCAGCGCGTTCTTCGTACCGACCTCTACTTTCTGGAAAATGATTTCCGCCTCCGATTCGTTGATTCTTCTATGCAGGTCAAACGTCAGCGTATCCGCATTATCGCTGTAAAAAATACAAACCGTATCTTCTTTGGTCAGTTCATTGATGCCGTTCAGACCATCCTTTTTCACATTTTCGTAATCCACCAGATAATAACTCATAAAATTCTCCGTACCTTTCTCACAGCCTGCGGACTTTGGGCCGCAGACGATTTCCCACAGGTTAAAAATAAAAGCATAAAAGGGCTTCCCGTAAAACCCGTATGTTTACAGTTATTTTATCACAAACAGGAATCTCTTACTACTTTATTTTGAAATACCCGAAAAACGGAGACTGATATACAACACCCCCTCCCGATAGCGGGAATCGATCGTTCCGCCGAGCTGCTCTGTGAATTGTTTTGCGATGGAAAGTCCAAGACCCGTGGATTTGGATGCGGTCTGCACCGTATAGAAGCGGTCGAAAAGTCTTCCGGCCTGTATTTCATCCAGGCCGGAAGCATGGTTGGCAAATATCATCTCTCCGTCGTCCGCCAGCGTGATCTGTAAATCCCCGTCGCTGTATTTGACGGCGTTGCCGAGAATATTTCCCAGAATGCGGGAAAGCATATTTTTATTTAATCTGGTTTTAATTTGGTTCTTCGATATATTTATAACAGGTGTGATTTTATTTTCTTTTATAATGGCGTAATATACGGCAATGCTTTCTTCCAGCACATGATTCAAAACCACATCTTCCAAAACAACTTCCTGTGTTTCCGAAACCATCACCGCATACCGGAAAAGTTCTTCGGTCAGCTGCGTTAAGGCATTCGTCCGGTTTTCCATAATCTCCAGATAACGGGCGATTGCTTTCGTCTCTTCCTGCTCCGGCATCCGGGAAAGTTCCTGTTTCATCAGTTCCAGATAACCGCAGACCGCTGTCAGCGGTGTCCTGATATCATGCGAAAGATTGGCCACCGCTTCCCTGAGCCTTAAATCCCCCTGTTCATAGAGGCACCGCATCATGCGCAGCCGCCGAAGCTCCGTATTCAGGCCTGCCGCCAGTTTTCTCATCTGTTTGTCATGGCCGGAAATTGTCAACAGCATGTTGGTCTTTTCCGTAAGTATCTGACTGACGCCTTCTCCGATCTCTCCCGCCGCCTTTTGCATCAAATAAATCTTAATCAATAAAATCACGATTATACAAATCAGAACTATCGCTAAAATATCCATATCAAAAACCATACTTTTCCCTCTACCGCCACCGCCCCAAAACTGCCTTTCCTTTTTACAGGGAATGCCCGGACAGCGCATCGTTCTTTGGCAATGCCCTCAAAAGCCCCGCCGTCCCTTCCCCGGCTACCTGATATCCTTCCTCTTAAACAGACAGGCCCCTGCCATAATCAAAACCACCGATTCTCCAAACAGGCAAAGCGGGCCTCTCATCGAAAACTTTACATCCGGGTCGAGCACATACATCGACTGGTCCTCCGGCAGAAAAGCGTCAATCCATTCATAAACCACCCGCATTGTTCCGCTGACATACTTTTTATTCGGTATGTTCTCCTCCAGCACCATCTCGCCGGTCTCCGCCATAACGACTCTGCTCGTCAGTTCCGGCTCCTGCAAATCCGCGTAAATCTGCGTGACCAGCATCACAAAGATGAACGCGAGAACGAGTTCTATGATAACTACCCGTGTCTTATTGCTGTCCAGCATCGCGGTCAGAGAAAAGACCGCCGTATAAGCCAGAATAATGAAAAGGCTGCATCCAATGCGCCAGGCCATCTGATCCATCGACGACAGCGCGTACGGGCCGACAAAAAACAGGGCGGACATCACCGAAACGGCCGAATACGTAAAAAACTGCAAAATTCCGGCCGCATAACAGACAATGACATTGGCCAGATAAATATCCATCCGCTTATGTCCCGCCACAATTTTATTCCGAATCGTGCCGTCACTGTACTCCACACCGATGAAAACAGGAATGAACACGGCCATAACGACATGAATAAAAAGCATTTCATTAAAGAAATATGTCGTCCAGCCGGTATTCGCCATATTATGATTTCTGACATTGACAGCCGCCATCGCATAGACAAAAATGCTGTAACCGGTCAGAAAAATTTCCGAAATCCAAAAAATTCTGCTTCTGATCATTCTCATCATATTCGCATAAATCAATCTGCTCATTTTATTTTTGTCCCCCCTTCCCGGCCTGTAAGTCCGCACGTCCGGACGCTGTCAGATTCATATAATAGCTCTCCAGGCTTTCGCCTTTTTCCCGTATGGACAGTATCCTGCAATTCTGCCCGGCCAAAGCCAGCGCGAGCTGTGTGATATCAATCTGTGCAAAAATATCCCCCTGTGTATCGGAAAGAATGGTATACTCCAGTTTCAGTTCATCCAGTACGCGGGCCAGTATCCGACTGTCAGACACCTCCAGCCTGAAACATTTACGACATGCGGCTTCCAGCTCTTTTGCGCTGATCTCCTTTACCATACATCCGTTGTCGATAAAGCCATAGTGTGTCGCAAAACGGGACAGCTCATCCAGCATATGGCTGGATATCAGCATCGTTATCCCGCATTCCCGGTTCAGTTTCAAAATCAGCTCCCGGATCTCGATAATTCCCTGCGGGTCAAGCCCGTTGACCGGCTCGTCCAGAATCAAAAAATCCGGATTCCCCGCCAGCGCAACCGCTATGCCGAGCCGCTGGCGCATACCGAGTGAAAAATCTTTCGCCTTCTTTTTTCCCGTGTTTTCCAGTCCAACCAACGCAAGAAGTTCCGGTATTCCCTCCCGGGAGGGCAGTCCCAGGATGTGATACTGCGCTTTCAGATTTCCTTCCGCCGTCATGTCCAAATAAATTGACGGACTTTCGACGATGGCTCCCATCCGTTTTCTCGATGCCTCAATTTTTTTCTCTTTGCTGTTTACGCCATAAAGCGTATAATCCCCCGCAGTCGCATGCTGTAAACCGCAGATCAGCCTGATCAGTGTCGTTTTGCCGGCGCCGTTTCTGCCGACAAACCCGTAAATCGCGCCTTTTGGCACACTCATAGACAAATGGTGCAGCGCTTTAAAATGCCGATACTGTTTACACAGCGCATTCGTCGTTAATACATATTCCATTTCATAACGCCTCCTGTTTTATTTTCTCCATTCTATCGGAAAAAAGTTAAGAAAGTGGTTAAGAAAATGATTCAGAAATGGTTAAGACTGCATGCGGCCGTAAACGCATGCGGAGCAGATCATGTTTTTATTTTAAACCCGATGCCCCAGACAGACTCGATATAATCTTTTCCCCCGGCTTCCCGCAGCTTTCTGCGCAGATTGCTGATATGTACTTTCAGAGAACTCTCCATACAGTCAGGAGTATCCTCGCTGATTCTGTCGAGAATGACCGATTTGGCAATAACCTGTTCCGGATTCTGCAATAAAAGCCGCAGAATGGCATACTCCGTTCTTGTCAGCTTCACCGCCTCATCTTTTACCGCAACGCTGTGCGCTTCCGTATTCATCACGATATCATCGGCTTTTAGCAGTATATTTTTATCAATAACAGTTGTTTTCCTAAACTGTACCGCAATTCTCGCGAGCAGCTCCGGCATATCGAAAGGCTTTGTCACATAATCCGCCGCACCGCCCATCAGAAGCGAAACTTTATCTTCCATTTCCGCCCTTGCACTGACAACGATAACCGGGATGTCCCGTACAGCCTGTAATACCTCTTCCCCATTCAGACCGGGCAGCATCAGATCGAGCAGCACCAGATCCGGCCTGCCGCCGGGAAGACGCAAAAGAGCCTCCGAACCGGAATAGGCGCGCGAAACGTCATAGCCTTCCTTTCGCAGCGCCTCTTCCAGCATATCTCCTATATATACATCATCCTCCACGACCAGAATCGTCTTCATGCGGCTTCTCTCCTACACCGTTACATCCATATTTGCGCCTTCAACCGCAGCGGGGGCTTCGGAAGTCTCCACCGGCATATCCACACCGCCCAGCTCCAGGGAAACACCGCCGACAGAATCCTGTCCGGCCCAGGACGACGAGTTGGAAGAACCGCTTTCACTCGCCTGCTTTTCCTTCGACAGCCGGTCAAATAACGCTTTCAGATATTTCAGATCGGCCTCCATAATTTCCCGCATTTCCTGCGCCCGATGCCTTCTTTTCATCTTTTCGAGCTGTTTCGGATCCATGTCCTCCCAGGAAGCGTCCGTCAGCTCCTGCGCAAGCTCATTCAAAGCCTGCTCCGACTCCTCGATCATCCGTTTCAGCTCCCGCGCCATCTCATCCAGTTTCTGCTCGTTCTCCCTGGATACTTTTTCGTTTTCTTTCTGTTCTTCCTCTTTCCCTTCGGCCGTCTCGATTTCTTCTTCTACCGCACAGGAACCCGTCTGTCTGGCCCGCTCTTCTTCCTCCATATGCCTTTTGCGCTTCTTCGCAACCCGCTCCATCTTCCGCGCATGTTCGAGCGCGCTGTCAAGCTCCCCGCTGTCATAGTCGCCGCTCATCTGCTTCATCAGAAGCCCGACTACCGCGGTACGCGCTTCCCGTACCGCTTTCCCCGCAAAAAGAGAAGTTTTAGCCGCCAGGATACGGTTTGATACTTTTTTAAAATTGTAACCGAGCTTTTTCTTTTTTACACGGTTATATTTCATGACCGTAATGGTTCCCGCCGACGAACCGTCTTTGTTTTTCAGCGGTATTGATGTTTTTACCGCATTGTACATGCCGATTTTCATGCCCATGTTGTCATCCTCCCTGATGCTGTCTGTGGCTTCCCGGTAAATCCGTTTACCGTTTTGTTTGCTGTCAGTATATGTATCGGCATTTCAGGGGGGATTGTTTAGGACGGCGCAGCCGCCCTGCCTTCCGTACACTACATTTTTTGTACTGTTCATGACAACAGGGAAAATAATTACTCCTCTGCCCAAAGTTCCGTCTTTTATGCGGACTTCTTCCGTCCGGGCTAATCCTCGTACGGCCCCTTTCCCCGTTACTTGCCGGACACCTGCGTTCCGTCCGCTTTCATATGAAAGCTATCCCGATAAATCAGCTGGGAAATCGGCACGAACTCATACCCCTGCCCCTGTAACGTGGTAATCAGCGTTTCCAGCGCTTCCGCCGTGTATTTTGCGCCGTTATGGCACAGGATAATACTGCCGTTCCCGAGATGCTTATGTTCCGTAACCGTCCTGATAATGGAATCCACGCCGTAATCTTTCCAGTCGAGAGAATCCACATCCCACTGAATCGGATAATATCCGCACTGATAGGCTTTCTTTATGACACGATTGTCATAATCCCCGTAAGGCGGCCGGAACAGAAACATTTCGTACCCGGTCAGTTCCAGCACCTTATTATGTACCGCCATCAGTTCTTCTTCACATTCGCTGTCTGACAGCTGTGACATATTTTTATGGTTCTCGCTGTGATTGCCGAGGTCATGCCCGTCTGCCAATATGGCTTTTACATCGTCAGGATAGGATTCCACCCATCCCCCCGTCATAAAAAATGTGACCTTCACGTTATGTTTCTTCAGAATCTCCAAAATCATCGCGGTATCCTCGTTCCCCCATGGCGGCGGTTACCAGCGGCAGTCTGCCGCCCCCGGATATCCTGCGCATCCTGTCAGTTCTTTTTATACCGGAAAATTCTGGAAGGCCGGTGGCCGGCATTCGACGTCATTTTACCCGTATCCTCCAGCTTTTCGGAAATTGTCCTCCGGAAAGCCGCCGGCAAAAGTTTTTTTCCGAGAATGAGTTCGTAAACTTCCTGAAGCTCGCTGATGGTGAACTCCGGCGGCATCATATGAAACACGATATCCGTATAATTAATCTTTCCGCGAAGGCGCCTGAGCGCCTCGTCGATGATCTGATTGTGATCAAACGCAAGCTCCATCCGGCCGATATCCCCGATGGCAAACCATTCGGCCCCTGCAATGCTCGTCCGGCTGATATCGACCAGTGAAATATAAGCACAGCTGACGATCCGCATCCGGGGATCGCGCTCCACGCTGCCAAACGTGTATAGCTGTTCGCTGTAAATATCCGCAAGTCCGGTTTTGTCAAGCAATATCCGTTTCAGCGTATCTTCAAAAGTCTCTTTTTCCCCGACAAAACCGCCGGGCAGACTGTAACAGTCCTTATAGGGATAATGTTCCCTTTTTACCAGCAGAATTTTTAAAGACTGCCGGTCCAGCTTCCGGTAATTATCCGTCGTATCTTTCGCCACACCGACTACGATCGCATCGACCGTAATCGAAATCGACGGGTATTTTTCCGGATGATACCGGCTCAGAAATTCTTTTTCTCCATCTCCCGCCGCTCTGCTTTTCCCGCTCATACGCATTTCCTCCGTTTCAGATCGTTTCTTTCTCCCGGTTTCTGACACGTCTGTCATAGCAATAATGCGACGGTTCAGACCAACTGCACAAGCAGAACTCTGCTCTATTGTCATTATACTTCTTCTTTTTCTCTTTGACAATTTTGTTCTGCCGGCAATTCGGTCTTCAGAGTTCAAACTTCGGCATCGGCCGCAGCTTGAACCCGTTTTTTTCATGCAGTTCATCAATTTTTTCCTTGACGGCCGCATCTTTGATTTCTCCGGTACGAATATACCGGTCCAGCATTTCATAGGAAAAACCAAGATGCTCCTCGTCACTTTTTCCGCAAAGACCGTCGGAAGGCACTTTTTCAATCAGCTCATCGGGAAGCCCCGCCGCCCGGCCGACAAGTTTGACTTCCGTAACGGTCAGATCGGACAAAGGGGCAAAATCTCCCGCGCCGTCCCCGTAACGGGTCGAATATCCGACCCAGTCTTCCGAAAGATTACAGGTATTGGCCACCCGTCCGTTTTTTGACTGCGAAACCGCATAGAGAACGGCCATGCGAATGCGGGCCGGCAGATTGACACCGGCCTGCCCGCTCATCCCTTCCGGCAGAGCGCACCGTACCCCTCCTGTTACCGCCAGAACGGCCGGCGCGATGTTGACGGTGACTCCCGTAATACCGAGAAATGCGATCAGCTTTTCCGCCATATCGATATCGGGCTGTTTCCCGTCCGGCATGAGAACGCCGATTATCCGTTCTCTTCCAAGCGCCTCCGCGCACAGAGCCGCCGCGACGGAACTGTCCTTGCCTCCCGATATGCCGATGACACAGTTACAGCCCTTTCCGTTCTCTTCAAAAAAATCCCGGATCCATGCCACACACCTGTCCTTTACTTCCATTGCATGAAACGCTTTCTTTTCCATCATATCCCCCTTTTCCTTTCCAAATATCCGACTTTAATAACAACATATTTCGGACTGTCCGCTGTACAAACAGACGCATCGCAAACACTCTGCCCGCTAAAATCCGTTTCCATGCAGTCTGTTCCGAATCTCCCGCAAAGACTGCTCCTTTGTTAAAACGCCGTCCCGGAATACGGTCTGTAAAAGGCTGTCTCCGGCAGACGCTTCCTCCCAGCTCAGCCCATCCCGATACCGCAGTTCTCCGTCTTCCTCATAAACAATACAGCAGCCCTTCTGGCTTTTCTTAAATCCCTCTTCTTTCGGCGCTTTGTAAATCGGGTACGGTTTTCCGTCTATTTCACAGTAAGTCGCCTTAATGCAGGAACTGAAAGTGTCCCGCGTAAAAGGTTTCAACACACCGTTTTCTTCAACGCACTGAAATGAAAAAGAACCCACGCCGAGCGCCGCGTTGGAACAGGCAAAACCGTTCTCCATTAAGATACGGTAAATCTGTTCGCATCGCTGTATGGTAATGGAATCCCCGTAAATTGCTTTTACATGGGGATTCAGCACCTTATATCCCTTGCTGTTTATCGTTCCGCCAAATATGTCCCACAACCGGAAAACCGTCTTCGTAACCACTTCCACACAGTCCCCGGAATCACCGCGCATCAGCATACAGCCGTCATGCGCCAGAATTTCTTCTTTTAACTCCGGCAGTATCTTATCAATGACATTCCAATAATCATAGGAATCCAAAACCGCTGAAAAACTCGTATGCGGATAAATTTCGGTCAAGAGTCTGCGAAGCAGCGTGATCTCATCGCCGTCCACCGCGTAATTGCTGCACATAACCGCATGTTCCGTACTGGGGCTGCCAAAAGCCACCGGTTCTTTCGTGCAGTCGCAGCAGTACATTTTTTCCAGGTAAGGAACGACCGGAACCGTCGCCGTATTCAGAAAAGAAAGACACCAGCCCGCCCCGGCCTTTATCGCCGATTCCGTACATTCCTCTCCTCTGAAATCGAATGCCCCAAGCGCTTTCGCCCTCTCGATCCGATCATCGCAGGTCAGATCATAATAATGATTCACGATCTCCCGATAAGTATAACCGACAGTAGCCGCGATCATGGGATGCCAGCTTTCTGCAGAGATCAGGCTTTCCAAAGCCTGCGGCAGCCAGGCAAACTCCGGGTGGGTATTTGTAATCCCGAACATCGGCACATGTACCGGCACCCTCGTGCCTTCCGGCAATGCGGCGATCTCAACGGGCAGATACCCCAGCCTGTGGAGTTTCTCGATTTTTTCAATGCCGTACACCTTTTTCCCAAGCGTATTGTCGAGCACCCGCCTGTATTCCCGGATAACTTCGTCAAAGGGTTTCTCAAAAAATTCGCTGTTAAAATAATCGATCAGCCAGGTCCTGATCAATCCCTGTAAGCCAAACATGACTACCTTATCCCATCGGTCGATCCTGCTCATTCTCGGCGTAAAATAGGAAACCGACTTCGTCATCTTCTCCGGCAGCATTTCCGCATGTACCGCCTTATAATAATCGATCAATAACATTGGATTGGTTTTATTCATCCGCAAACACCTCGATTCTTTCATCCTTTTCCGTAAAAATACTGTTTGTCGTAAAAATTTTCCGAATCAGGCCGCTCTTCAACGCATCCCCCTCCAGAATGGTATTCTCGCAATGGGAAATATACAGATAAATCTCTCCGGCTCCCAGCTCATTCAGCTTCCGGGCGCTGTAATAAAAAGTACCGCCTCTGCTGGAAATATCGTCTATCATTAAAATCTTTCTTCCCCGAATACAATCCGTCATACCGGAGATATCAAGCCCCCTGATATCTCCCGTTTCCCAGTCCCGGTTCTTGATGCCGAAGGCGAACGGAAGCCGGAATAATCCGGAATAACGTTTGCACGCACCTTCATCGGGATAAAACAACGTCAGATTTTCCGTTCCTCCAATTCGGTCGACCGCCTTCCGGATATAGGCTTCCGGCGTCCTCACCTGAATTTTATTGATCAAAGCTTCGCTGACGGAAGAATGGGGGTCCAACACCGTCACGGTTTCAAAATCCAGCCAATTGATTACTTCCGCAAAATATTTCAACGTAAAGACATCCTCCCGCGTCTTTACCCGGTCCTGTCGGGCGTTCGGAATATAAGGCATATCGAGGGATAAATTTGTTATGCCGTGGGCCCGGAGATGGCCGGCCAGATAAATCAGCGTTACCAGCTCTTCGTTATTTTCAAATAACCAGGTGATCACCGCCTTCCGCTCCTCTTTTCTTTTTTCATCTTCGTCCGGAATCCACTCTTTCAACAGGAGCGTGCCGTCCGGGAACTTATTGACATTTATGTTATTTTTATTGATTCTGATCATTACGATACCTCCCTTCCCCCGCATAAAATAAATAGCAGATAATTGCGTAATATAAAATAACTCAGCCGGCAATATGAATCTGGCACATTTCCATTGTTTTCAGCGCCGCTTCGTGGGTTTCCGGCGTAACGCCCGCACAGCAGTCCGCCCGGACCGTAATTTCCGTCTCCGGGAAATTAGCTTTTAATAAAAGAGCATTGGAAACGACACATATGTCAGTACACAATCCGAAACATTCGATTTCCATATCCTCCTGATTCCCTGTTTCACGAATTTCTTTGGCCAGCCGCGTAGAACCAAACGTTTCTTTTTCAATCGTCCGGTACTCTTTTCCCGACAATGCTGTCATTATTCTTTCATGCAGTAACCACCCATCCGTCATTTTAATACAATGCGGCACCGGCAGTTTTTTTCCTTCGGCGGTTTCCGGATAATCGCTCCTATGCGTATCCATCGTTACAAAAATGCTGCCTTCAAACCGCTCAATCCTGTCAGCTGCTCTCTCTACGATCGCGGCCGCCTCCTTTGTTCCCAACGCCCCGTCAATAAAATCATTCTGCATATCCACAACTACCAGTATTTTTTTCATCGTCTTCGCCCCTTTCTCTTACTTTCTTTTTGTTATTATTTATTTGTTATTAACTATAATATACTAACACATCCATTTTGTCAACTGCAATTTCTGTCTTTTCTGTCATTGCTTTCGCCTGTTTTGCTCATTCTGCAGCCGTTCGGTAAACTGCCGGTCCGCACGTCATTTATAAAGCACTCTTTCGCCCCGGCAGGCATACTCCTGCTCCGGACGCCGTATACTGTTATAAGGAACCGTATTGTCGGAGACAGCCTATTATGCAGCAGGAAAAGCGAAACGTAACAGAAAAAACAGACTATATCATCGAAAAAGAATATCTGGGCATCATCACCGCCGCGGAACTTGTCTCCCAGATCATCCGGGCACAGCTTTGCGCTCCTTCCGGTCAAAAGGAGGAAACGCTATGAACAACGATTTGTTTCATGTGGCGGAATATATCAGACTATCCCGGGATGACGGCGATAAAGCGGAAAGCAACAGCATCGGCAGTCAGAAAAAGCTCCTTGCCGATTACATAAAAGGACAGAAAAATTTTGTCCTCTATGATATTTACGTTGACGACGGATTTACCGGCACAAATTATGACCGTCCCGCTTTCCGGCGGATGATAAACGATATTGAAAGCGGAAACGTAAACTGTATCATCGTAAAAGATTTATCCCGGTTCGGACGCGATTATATCGAAACCGGACGATATCTGGAGCGGTATTTTCCGGCACAGAATGTCCGCTTTATTTCCGTTACCGATCATATTGACAGTTTTGTACAGTCCTACGACATGCTGCTGCCCATCAAAAATATTTTTAACGAACAATATGCGCGGGATATTTCCCAGAAAATTCACGCCTCCATTCAGACCAGGCAAAAAGCCGGAGAGTTTATCGGCGCCTTTGCCTCTTATGGCTACCGGAAGTCTCCTTTCGATAAAAATAAACTGATAACAGACGAATACGCCGCAGGGATTGTACGCAGAATTTTCGATCTTTATAACAAGGGATACGGCAAGCTCCGCATCGCCGGCCTCTTAAATGCAGAAGGCATTCTCTGCCCCTCCGCCTACAAAAACGCAAACGGCGAACACTATCGAAACGCCTCCCGGACAGGGGCCCCATCCTTCTGGAGCTATTCTACCATCAGCCGTATTCTGCAAAATGAAATATACATCGGAAATATGGTGCAAGGCCGGAAAACCCAGCATATGAGAGGAAAAGCTCAAATAAAACAGCCAAAAGACTGGATCGTCGTGCCGGACACACACGATGCCATCATAGACAGGGACACCTGGCAGAAAACGCAAAACCTGCTGAACCGCCGGACAAGGAACCTCGATCTGTCTTCCGGTTCCTCCATGCTGGCAGGCTTTTTAAAATGCGGCGACTGCGGCCGGGCGCTTGTCAAAAAAAACGGTGCGTCCGGCATCTGCTACTGTTGCGGAAGCTATGTGCGCTCCGGCCGGCAATACTGTACGCCGCACAGAATATCCTGTAACACGCTGGAATATATTCTTCTGAATGATTTGAATGCGATCCTGCATTCCATGAACGACTTGTCAAAAGTCGTAAAGAAACAAATATCAGATTCTTCCGCCGCAGAAAATACACATACGTCGGAAAAAAAGCGAATAATGACAGAACTTGAGCGAACCGGTAAACTGAAAAAAGCGGTCTACGAAGACTATCGGGACGAACTGATTTCCAAAGAAGAATTTATCTCTTACAGGCAAAATTATACCGCCAGAGAAGAACTTCTTACGAAACAACTTGAGAATCTTGAAAAAACAGAAAATCCGCAGAATTTGTCTGCTGCATATGATACACCCTGGATTCATCATCTTTTGGCACACCGGGAAATAGAGCAACTGGACAGAACCATCGTAACCGCTATGCTCCAGGAAATTAAGGTATTTGAAAATAAAAAGATAAAAGTATATTACCGCTTTTCTGATGACACTAAAGATTAAAACAGACCGTCCAAACCGTCAGGAAATAACAATTATGCCAGTTTTTGCAGCTCCCGGCTATGTTCCGTAATCACTTTTTTCATGATGTCAACATCGTCAAAAACCGCTTCAATCCTGTCGGCATAATCTCTGTAACGGCGATAGGTATCGGTATAGCATGATTCGATCGTATTGAGCCGCGGAAGAATCAGATTCTCCTGACAGAGTTTTAACAAATGAATTTCTTTGCCCAGATTCTGCTGTACTTCCTGAATCTGGCTGCCCAGACTCTGTTCTACATTCTGGATTTTACTGTCTAAATTCTGAATTTTACTGTCTAAATTCTGAATTTTACTGTCTAAATTCTGAATTTTGCTGTTTAAATTCTGTTCTACGTCCTGAATTTTGCTGTTTAAATTCTGTTCTACGCTCTGGATTTTACTGTCTAAATTCTGAATTTTACCTTCCAAACTCTGTTCTACGTCCTGAATTTTGCTGTTTAAATTCTGTTCTACACTCTGAATTTTTCCGTTTAAATTCTGTTCTACGTCCTGAATTTTACTGTCTAAATTCTGAATTTTACCTTCCAGATTCTGCTGTACTTCCCGGATTTCGTTACGCAGTTCAACCTTCACTTCCCGGATTTCATGCTGCAGTTCATCTTTCACACCAAGAACTTTACTCTCAAGCCTCTGCTCCATATCATACATTTCATTTCTTAACGGCCTTACTTCCGCTTTCAGCTTCGTCTCCATCATATCGGACATTGCCAGCAGTAATTCGTTGTTTGTCATATCGTTTCACCTCCTTCTTAAATTTGATAATCAAATTGTATCACATGCACATCATAAAGTCACTACCTAAATTGTGAAAAAATATACGAAAATACATTTTTGTGCCAAAAGCGCCGAGCAGCCGCCTTTTAACGGACAATCCATACCTTCAGTGAACAAGGGAATACACGCCCCTTGTTCACTGGGGATATATTCACCGCAAATAACCGTCTCCCCATGCTGCATCAAAGCTCAGCGCAATCTGCTTTTTATCCGTCTCCACACAATAAATAGGAAGCTCTCTTCCGTTTACGGTACTGCTGACCGTAATAGATTCCGGCAGCACTCTTACAATCCCCTGAATAAGTGCAATTGTCGCCAGAAGAAAAGCTGCCGACATCACCATCTGCAGGATTACTTCCTGTCTGAAAACTGCTTTTTTCCACTCGGCCTTTGTAGCATATTTTTTCCTGCCCTTTGCCGTTCCCACGCCCTCTGCGCCGATTTTGCCTTCCAGTTCATTCAGAATCAGCTTCAGTTTTTCGTTCCTGGTTTTTCCATTTTCACCCATGCCTGCTCCCATCTGCCCGCTTCTGCGGGCATTTACAGGATGGCAAAATCTTTGGCATCGGAAAGCAGATATATGCTGCCCTCCGTCCTCCGGCATCCGCCATCCTGCATCATTATTTGTACAGTATATGCCGGACTCTGTATGAAGAGAAGCCCATGGGCAGGCCATTTCGTTCAGACTGTTTGTCTGTTATTGTTCTTTTTTAATCTGTTCGATTTCTTTTTCAATTTCAAGCATTTTATCCTGAACTTCCATCGCTTTCCGGTCCGTCTCCTCTCCGCGCCGTTTTCCCGCCGGCATGGCGAACAGCACGCGGGCCAGCATCCCGGCGCCTCCGAAAATCAGCACAAGAATCAGAACCCATTCATATAGTGAAAGCCGTACAAGATAAATTCTTGTAGATATAATAATCGCAGCGATAATCAAAAGCACGCTGACGACGGTAAACACTTTGGACAATAAACTGCCTCCGGAAGCAAACATCCACACAATACCGATAATAAAAGGTATCATAATCAGTCCGTTGCTCATATGAAAGCTTCCAAACCAAATGCCCGCTCCAAAAAAGCCTGACGATACCACCACCTTCTGTGAAAGAATGAAAAGGCCGACGATCAGCATCGCAAACCCGCCTGCAAACTGTAATAATTCATTTCCTTTGTTCTTCATCCAACGCGTACCTCCTGCATTTCTCTTAATAATATATTATGACTTAGATTTTCGCGCTCTGCAAGCATAATCTCCGGTACACATCTTCCAATGAATCCTTTTTGACAGTTATCTTCTTTCGCCGGCCCGCCCTTTTCAATGCGTATGATCATTCCGGCCTTTCATACGCCTCATGCTTCCTTCCACGCACCGTCAGCTTCCCACTTACAGTCCATGAATTTCATTTCCGTAAATACCGCTCTGTAAGAACCGGTCGTCGGACTGCACGCATAGATTCCAAACGTAATTTCGTCGGCCCCTTCCCACATATGAAAAATCCTCATCTGCCTGAAATGCTCCCCGTCCGTACTGCATTCGATACAGTAATCGCTTTCCCTGCGGCTGAAGCGATACCACATTTCTTTGATATCCGAGGAAATATCTGTCGTCGCCCAGTCCGAATAGCCATGATTGGTGACAACGCTTCCCAGACGCTGTATCTCTTCATTTTCGTATTCGATGGAAGCCTTAAACCAGTTATCGCTGTTTAAATACATCGCCACACCGCATTGATCGAAACGCTGCGAGCTCTCAAACTGTGTCTTCACGACAAAGGAAAAATACTTCTCGGAAGTCCTGGCCTGCAGCACAGGCGCATTGTCGTTTTGAAAACCATAATAAGTCCTCTGCCAGAGATCAGTGCCCTTCTCCGTCACGATCACGATTTTCCCGTCGCCTGTTTCCACCTTTTCGGGCCTGCGGATCCATTCCGGGTTCATTTGTAAAAAATCCATTTCTTTCTTCATTGCTCATTTACCTCCTTTATTTGCTTCCGGTTTTCCCGGCAAAATCATTTTCAGTATCAAAATTCCGGATACCAGCAGAACCGGAAAAATAACCGCTGCCAGAATCCCTTTTTTCAGATCATCCGACGCCATGCTGGAAATATAGCCGACCAGCGTCGGACCGCCGGAACAGCCTACATCTCCCGCCAGTGCCAGCAGCGCGAACAGGGCGGTTCCGCCGTTTCTGATAGAGGCGGACGCCTTGCTGAAGCTTCCCGGCCACATGATTCCTACCGACAGTCCGCAGATTCCGCAGCCGATCAGCGACCAGACCGGAGACGGCGACAGCGAAATGCACAGGTAGGACAAAATACAAAGAAAAGCGCTTCCGATCATAAATTTATCCAGCTCAATTCTGTCTCCGAATTTTCCGTAAAAGGCCCGTGCGCTGCCCATCAGAACCGCAAACGTCATGGGACCCGCAAGATCTCCCAGCGTCTTGCTTACGCCAAGCCCTCTTTCCGCAAAAGTCGAAGCCCACTGGCTTACAGCCTGTTCGCTCGCCCCGGCACACATCATCATCAGCATGAGCAGCCAGAAAATCTTGCTTTTACACAGATCGAGCATCGTCATACCGGATTCCCCTTCCTCGACAAGCGAAGCAATCGGCGCTTTTGCAAATGCAAAGGCATTAGCGGCGGGTACAAGAATCCAGATACATGTCAGTATTTTCCAGTTTTCAATTCCGAACACCTGAAAAAATAAGGTGGAAAGAAGCACGACCCCCACATGTCCCCAACAGTAGAAGGAATGAAGCAGGCTCATCGCCTTTTCTTTATTATCCGTCGGACAGCTTTCCACAATCGGGCTGACCAGCACTTCCAACAGTCCGCCTCCGAGCGCATAGATCGTAACCGAAATCAGAAGTCCCGCATAGGCGCTTGGCAGCAATTCCGGCAGCACGGCAAGTCCGAGCAGTCCGGCCGCAGCAAAAACATGGGCAAGCATAATCGAAATCCTGTAACCGATTTTATCCACAAATCCTGCCGACAACAGGTCCACCAGAAGCTGGATGCCGAAATTAATAGTGATCAGCATCGTGATCTGCCCAAGCGGAATGTGGTATGTACTCTCAAAGGTCAGAAACAATAACGGAACAAAATTGTTGATAATCGCCTGTACGACATATCCGACGAAACAGGCATAAATGGTTTTCTGATATTGTTGATTCATTTTCGGAATACTCCTTTTTCATCTTTGTTTTTCTTTTTTCCGGCATGGGGCACCCACACCGGAAAGCTCTGCTCTCTCAAACCGCAGCTTCCATGCCATTATATCATCATTCACGAGGCATACAATTGGATTTTTTCACATATTTATGGTATAATCTCACCACAGCATCAGCGGACAAAGAGACACATGCCATAGGCCCTGACATTTAAGCGATTTTCGGCGTTGTCCTCAATCATCATGTGCCCGGTACGCGGAATGAGGGCGGCGCATGAATAAATTTTTCACACGCAAATTTATTCATGCGCAATATATGTCATACATAAATGTTTGCGGATTGAGAGAAAGGACTGGTGAGTAAAATGCAAAGAATCTTAACGACAGACGATCTGAGAGAGACAAAGCAGCACGGTTCTCCCGGTTTTCCGCTGCAATATTATCTGGACGATACGAGGGATTTTTATAACAGCCAGGTGAGCTGGCACTGGCACAATGAATTTGAGATTGTACTTGTTTCCGAAGGAACCGTTATCTTTCACATCGGCCGTCATACGCTCACTTTACATGCCGGAGAAGCCGTTTTCATCAACAGCGGAATCCTCCACCAGTTTACGGCCGAAAACTACGGTATCATGCCGAATATCGTATTCGCACCCGAGTTTATTGCGTCTCCTGAAACCGACATTTATCAGAAATACGTTGCTCCGGTCGAAAAATCAACGCTGGAATATCTTGTTCTGCAAAAAGACTGCGAATGGCAGCGTCAAATACTTCAACTGCTCGAATCGCTGTTCAGCCATCTATCCTCCCAAACCTTTCACGAATTACAGATCCGGAACCTTCTTTCGGAAGCATGGCTGATTCTGACGGGACAAATATCCGCGGCCCCGGAAGAAACACGACGCGGAACCGATCGGAATTTTTCCTACAACAGCGTCATGGTCATGATTCAGTACATCCAGACGCATTATATGGATTCGATCAGCCTTGCGGATATCGCCTCCGCCATAAATATCAGCAAAAATACGGCCATCCGATATTTTAACGCGCATATCGGGATGGCCCCTGTTGACTATCTGATTAAATACCGGATGGGACTCGCCTGTAAAATGCTGCGGGAAACCTCCGATAAAATTTCCCACATTGCAAAAAGCGTGGGCTATGAGAACACCGGCTATTTTTGCAGGCTGTTCCGAAAACATACCGGCCTGTCGCCAAGGGAATACCGCCGTATATAAACGCCGGTATTCCTTCCGAAAGCATTACAGAGCCGCCGCCAGCATATCTTCCGCCAGCTTCCGGATATCCGCTTCCGACGCCCGCCCTTTCACGAGGGGATCATTGGCAAACGCTTCCGCCACCAGTTCCCTGTCCGTCGTCAGCGCAGCTTTCAGCACGCGCTCATGATTTTCTACATGCGGCATGGTCAGCCGCAGAATCTCTTCCGGCAGGCTGCCGGCTATCAACGGCCTTATGGCATTCCGTTCAAATACCGCATTCGTTTCCACCACGGCTGTCTCCGGAAGATTCCTGATCTGACTGCCTGTGTTCGGAATATTCACATTGCTGACTACTCTGGTCAAACCGCACAGCGCCTTAATCAGAAGGATTCCTTCCTCCCCGGTAGGCTGCAGCCCTATTTCCTCTTCTCCTGCTGCCAGTCTGCGGGATTGTTCCAGTCTCTCCCTGAGCTGATTCTTTCTCCAGGCCACCGTCGTCAGTCCGAACTTCCAGCTTTTTACCGTTTCAGGGTCCTTCAGATATTCGTCTCCCGGCATAAATTCGGCCAGATGGCGGTCTCCCGCCGCGGCAATGAGTCCGTAGCGTCTGAACAGGTCCATTTTTACCCTGTGGGCGCATTCAAAAGTGGAGTTGGCCCAGTTATGGTCATTTTCTTCGTATCCTTCTTCGAAATGACTGTCGATGTAGTTTTTATATACCGGGAAAAGATCAATCCCCTTATAGCTGGCATAATCAAACCAGGTAAAATGATTGATTCCCAACACATTAACATGTATATCTTCCCTTTTGATTCCTTCTATGCCCAGCTCTCTTTCAGCAATTCCCGCCAGAACCTTCTGCGTTCCGAAGACTTCATGGCAGCATCCGAAAGCCTTAATCTGCGGGAAGACATGATACAAAGTCCTGACACATACGGACATGGGATTGGTGTAGTTAATGACCCACGCATCCGCGCAGTATTTTCTGACCGCTTCCGCAAATTCGACAAACATGGGAATTGTGCGCATGGAACGTATAATTCCTCCCGGACCTGCAGTATCTCCTACGGACTGGTAAATCCCAAGCCGCTCCGGCATATGCACGTCGATTTCCATTTCATCAAAAGTCTTGGGCAGAATAGAAATAACGACAAAATCCGCTCCCGTCAATGCCTCTTCCAGCGTTTCGGCCACCCGGTAATCCCATTTACCCGCCGCATCCGCTCTCTGCCTCAGTCTGTTGCCGATCATTTCATTGGCTTTTGCCGCTTCCCTGTCGATATCATACAGACGTATTGTCCCGGATATCGCTCCTTCCATCGCAAGGTCTGTCATAAAAGTCCATGCCCAGCCCCTGGAACCTCCGCCGATATAGGCGATCTGAATATCCTCTGCTTTATCATTTAAGTATTTCATTCCGACTCCTGTCCTCCCGTTCCGCCGGCATTCATGCCGGTCAAAAGATGCCTTCCTTAACATTCTTTCTGTCCGCATCCCGTGCGAGTGCATCCACCCTGATGATATTTCCGTTAAAATCAGTAACTATTTTCAAATCCGCTCCGGCCTCAAAAATCTTTTTTCCATCCAGAAAGGCTTCCGCGCGTTTTCCATTGTTTTTGATAAGGAAACTGCGTTCCCCCCATTCCTGGCAGTAAGAGCTTTCCGTGCCGCTCACGGTCCCCCAGAACAAATATTCTCTTTCCATGTGTACGCCATACATTCTGGCCGTGTACTCCATAACCGACAGCATCGCCGGGCCATAGGCATCCTGTTTACCCTCCAGGCTGACATAGGAAGGTTTTTGGGTAAACGGGTCATACTGCTGAACAAAAATGCAGTCTTCCCCGATCGCTTCAAAAAGCTTCCTGCCAAGCAGCGGAATCATCCAGTCATATCCGTAATTCTCCAATGCCCGGATTGCCCTCTGATATGTGAGCGCTTCTGCCTGTCCGCTCCAGTTATTCGTCGTCACATTGCGAAACAGCGGATCGTTCACCGCCACGGAAGGAAGAGGCATCGGCGTCCAGAACTCTTCCGGATTCAGAAGATGTTCCTCCACAAAGCGTTTTGCCATATAGGGCGTCAGGCTGTTCCAGTACATCGCCCGCAGACTGTTATGTATCAGAACATCCATTACCTTATGATGCTTATCGCGGTCAAAGCAGGCGCCTCTTTCTTCATTCCAGAGATACTCTTTGATCTTATCCTGAACTTCTTTCGCCTTCAGACGCCAGCGGCGCTCTTTTTCTTCGTCTTTCCATTCACGGCAGATTTCAGCCATCGTTTCTCTGGAAGCATAGGAAAAACTCATGATATCCACAGATGCCATCGGAACTGCCTGACACCCTTCCGGCGGCGTCTCCTCCGTCCATGCGTCCGGCGCGTCCCCATAACGCACAGCATGATCTTCGCCGGTATCATACTTACACCATGTTTCCAGACAGCCGTCCCCGTCGGAATCCCGCACCCGCCACAGATAAGCGTCAAAACGTTCCAATGTACCATAGAGCAGTTCCAGATAGCCGGGTTCTTTTCCCGTAAGGTAATACATATTCATCGCCGGGGCCGGAAAACAAAAGCCCTGGAATTTATTAAACTGGGGCGTCAGCACGCCGTCGATCATGGCAATGCTTCCCGGAATCCTGCCGTCCTCTCTCTGGCACTCCATAAACAGCAGATTATTGTTGAGTCCGGCCTCCAGATCCCTCTTTGCGTACATTTCTCCGCCCATTGGCTGGGTTTCCAGCCAGATTTTCTCATATCCGCCGCCTTCGATCAGCACTTTTCTTCCCGCAAAATCCTTCAGGTTTTCAAGAGCCTTTTTCTCCGCCGTATCCATCAGCTTCTGAAGCAGCCCGTCGTTTGTCTCAAAGCTTACCCTTGTATTATACAATCTGTCCGTCTCCTTTACTATATTGTATTTCAAAATATGAAAAATCCGCATGATATGACAGTCCTGTCATATCATGGACATACATGCCAAAATGAGCTCCCGTGAATCCCCTGCAATGCTCATCCGTTACAATCCGGGTGGAAAGTCCGTCCTTCACCGGCTGCCATTGCCTTCCCGGCTGCCGGAACGAAAAACCGACTGTGGAACCGTCTTCCGATACCTGGGCCCGCAATTCCGTCTTTCCGCCCTCCGGGGCAGGAAGCATCTCCACTTCGTCCGTTATGACGCCGGCATCGCTTTTTAACAATGCGACCGCGCTCTTCCCGCTGTCATCCACGGTCCTGACAAGCATATAGAAATTCATGGCATCGTACATATACACCAGCCCTGCCGCCTGTTCCGGATAATCCGGTTCAAATTCCACACAGGTCTGCGCTCTGGCGCATACTTCCTGCTGCCTGACGGCAACCAGGGAAACATGATGCAGAGAATTCAGGGACTCCTGTCCCCGCAGCCTTAAAAATCCCGGACGGGCATTCAAATCGGCAAAACTCTCATAGGAAACTCTGGGAGATGAATAATACACCGCCAGTTCCCGCTGATCAAATTCATCCCTTATATCCGGGCTTCTCTCCTCCGAAGACAATGTTTCCATCATGGGTTCCGTTTTGTTTTCTTCTCCCGGTCCCGGAACGAAAAGTTTTGCAAAACGTCCGCCCGTGCTCAGTTTAAGCCAGCCGTCCTCATCCCAGTATACTTTCTGGATACCCGTCTCACGTCCCAGCGTACACCATTTTCCGCCGGCCAGCGGCCTGGAACACAGATGAGTCAGATACCATTCCCCTTCCGGAGTTTCCACCAGATCTCCATGCCCGCACTTTTGCAAAGCCTCCGGGTCTTCCTGATCCGACGTCAGAACGGGGTTCTCCGGCGCCGTTTCAAAAGGCCCCCAGACGCTCTTCGCTCTTGCCAGCGTTATGCAATGCCCATAACCGGTTCCGCCCTCCGCCGTAATCAGATAATACCAATCGCCGATATGGTACATATGCGGCCCTTCGGTGCAGCCGATACCGGAACCGTCATACACTTTCCGGCGCTCGCCGGTAAGCTTCCAGCAGGGCGTTTTCGGACCGGGTGATGCGCATCCGCTTTCTTCCTGTCCGCCCTCTGATCTCACCAGTTCCTGTACCAGCACTCCCTTGAATCCGTTCACCATATTCACCAGATATTTTCTGCCGTCGCGGTCATGGAAAAGAGACGGGTCAAAACCGATGCTGTTAAGATATACCGGTTCTGACCATTCTCCATAAATATCGTCCGTCCAGACCATATAATTGTGGGTATTATAGTAACGTCCTTTTTTCGTCTTTACATCCGTATATACAAGATAAAAGAACTGTCCGTCGTAACTTAAACAGGGCGCCCATACCCCTCCTGAAGTCGGATTCCCTGTCATATTCAGCTGGCTCTCCCTTCTTAACGGAGAGGGAATCTGTTCCCAGTGCTGCAAATCCCGGGAGTGGAAAAGTTTTACTCCCGGCCACCATTCAAATGTTGAAACTGCGATATAATAGTCTCCGCCCGCGCATATAATGCTCGGATCCGGGCAGAAGCCTCTTAAAACAGGATTTCGTATCATTGTTATCCTCCATCATATCAATCCGCTTATCCTTTCAGCCCGCTCGTTCCGATGCCCTCTACAAGATACCTGTTAAAGAACAGGAAAATCAAAAACACCGGTATCAAAGATAAGGTTGACATCGCGAACATGGCACCGTAATCTGTCGTGGATGAAGCATCCGCAAACATTTTAATTGCAAGGGAGACCGTATAGGACTGCGGCTTGCTCAGATAAAGCAGCGGCCCCATATAATCGTCCCATTTCCAGTAAAACTGAATAATGACCGTTGTGACTATGGACGGTTTTAAAAGCGGCATAATAATATGTGTAAAAATGCTGTATTTACTGCATCCGTCAATCGTTGCCGCCTCATCCAGCTCCCTCGGTATTCCGCTCATAAACTGCATCATCTGGTAAATGAAAAACGCCTGGCCGCAGAAGTTGGGAATGATCAGCGGAAGATACCCCGGTACAAGCCCAAGCCTGTGCCATATTAAATAGGAAGGAATCATGATAACCTGACCCGGCAGCAGCATCGTCGCGATCATACAGGTAAACCAGAATTTCCTGCCCCGGAAACGCACTCTGGAAAGCGCATAGGCCACCAGCGCCGAACTGATTACCGTACCCAGTGTCGCAATCGCCGTTATAATGATGGAATTTTTAAAAAAAGTGGTAAACGAAATGCCGCCGAAGCCTGACCAGCCCGTTGTATAATTCGTCAGTTTCAGGTTTTCGGGAAACAGCCCCAAAGAACCTCTCAATATTTCCGCATTGTCTTTAAACGAACCGCTTATCATCCACAGCACCGGATAAATCATCAGCATTCCGAAGAGGACAACGAATAAATGATATACTGTTTTTGTAACCCGTTTTTTTATCTTCATGTCACTCCTCCTCTCAATCCCCGGCTTCGCTGAATACCCACATTTTGGAAGTCTTAAAAATAATCAGCGTAATAATACTCATCACCACCAGCATAAACCAGGACATCGCGCAGGCATATCCCATATCATTATAAGTAAAAGCCTGCTTATATACATTATAGGCATATACATTCGTGGAATTATTCGGTCCTCCGCTTGTCATAATAGCCACCTGTGTAAATACCATAAACGCAGAAATTGTCTGCATAACGAGATTATACAATACAATCGGAGACAGACAGGGCATTGTAATGCGGAAAAAAGTCTGGAAGCCGTTCGCTCCGTCGATTTTGGCCGCTTCATAGTAAGAAGTCGGTATTTCCTTCAATCCTGCCGCAAAAATGATCATCGAAGACCCAAACTGCCATACGCTCATCAGAATCAACGGGACAATCGCAAGCGTCTGGTCTCCGAACCAGTTCACTGTCGGCATTCCGATTCCCGCAAACATGGTATTGATCAGCCCTTTTCTGGCAAACAGCTGCTTCCAGACCAGAATAACCGCCACGCTCCCGCCTACCAGGGACGGTACGTAATATAAAGAACGGTATAACGTAACCAGCCCGCTTTTTCTTGTCAGCAGAAAGGCCACGAACAACGCAAACGCGAGTTTCAGCGGAACGGAAAATAATACATATTTCACCGTAACCCCAAGAGATTTCAAAAAAACTTCGTCCTGAAACAACCTTGCATAATTCTTAAATCCTACCAGCTCGGCCGTTTTGGAACCGAGTGAAAAATCCGTAAACGCATAATAAAATGATGTAAGAATCGGTACCAGAGAAAAACAGACAAATCCGAAAATAAAGGGAAGCGCAAAAACATACCCCACCGTATTTTCTTTATAAAGAAATTTCCTGATACCCCCTGTTTCTGTTTTCTTCAACCTCATTCCTCCTCTCTAAAATAGCAGGCACACCCTCTTTTCAGAAAATGTGCCTGAACTGATTCCCTGCCGCCTATATTTTCTTAAACAACAGCTTACTCAAAGATGGCCTGTGCATCCGCATAAGTCTTTTCTGCCGCTTCTTTCGCAGTAATCTCGCCAAATACTACCTGCTGTATATAGTTGCGGTAGTTATCGACTACCTGATCCTGTCCGTCCGGACTGAGAACATTGACCTTCTCCGGCATCTCAAAAGTACCTACCAGATCGACAAAATCATACATAATCTGCTGTCCCTCCGCCGCGTTTGCTTTCAGGGCCGCTCTTACATCCTCGTTGACCGGAATGCCTCTTTCTCCCTGCAAAACATTGTTGCATTCGGTGCTGTTCTGGAACCAGCTGATAAATTCGGCCGCCGCCTGTTTATGCTCGCTGTCCTGTGATACGCACAGCATCTGAGAAGACTGAATCGCCGCTCCGGAAGGGCCGTCCGATGTAACCCTCGGCAAAGGAGCAAGACCAAGCGTACGTCCCTCTGCTTTACAGATATCGTAAATTGTCGGGAACTGATTCACCGCAACCCATGTCATGCCGGATTCACCCGTAACGAGGAAATCATTTTCAATATTGGTAACCTCTGCTTCCGCTCCCGCATCCGGAGAAGCCCCTTCCTTGATCAGATCGGCTCTCATCTGGATATAAGGCTCTAACATGGAAGCGTCGTCAAATCCCATGCCCGTCAGATCAAGGTTGAAAAAGCTGTATTCGCCAACTTCGCCGAGCTGTCCGATATAGGTGGAACATCCCGCAATAAATTCCGATGTAGAAAACCCTGAAGTTCCAAAGTTTCCGGTATTTTCATGAATGGCTCTGGCCGCCGCCGCATAGTCATCCCATGTCCAGTTCTCATCGGGAAGCGCCACGCCCGCAGCGTTGAACATGTCCACATCATACGCAATGCCATATGTGTTCAGTCCGTTTGACAGACCAAGCTGTGTGCCGTCAAAATCCTGTGTGATTTTCAAATAGGCATCCGATATTTTAGATACATCAACCACACCTGATTCCACATACTCATCCAACGGATATATTTTGTCCATATACATCGGGAAATTTCCGCCTAACTGGAAAATATCCCATACCTGATCGGAAGCGACCAGCGTCTTTAACTTGGTAAAATAATCGTCAAATGAGAAAAATTCATATTCAATGTTCACATTGGGATGTTCTTTTTCATACATCTCGATAACCTCTACCGTCAGATCATGACGGGTCTGGGATCCCCACCACGCCATGCGCAGCGTAATCTGCTCGTCAGATGTATTTTCCTGCCCGGAAGCTTCCGCCTCTTCAGGCTGTGCATCCGCCTTTCCGGAGTCTTCTGTGGATGTTTCTTTCGGCGTCTCTTCCGGTGCTGCTGAAGAATTGGAAGAATCGTTTCCGCCGCATGCTGTCAGCGATGCTACCATACTCGCTGCAATGAACAAACTTACTAATTTCTTCTTCATATACTTTTCTCCTTTACTTTTAGTCCCAAACGTTTGATACAACTTTATTTTATATGTGAAATATCCCTAATAATACTAAAATAATATGTATTTTTTGTAAAAAGTACTGATTTTTTGTCATTCCATAAAATTATAACCTATAACATATTGTTTATTCTTCCCCCAAATGGTATAATTCAACAAATATAAACGGGGAAAATTCTTTTCCTTGTAAAATTTACCATCTGACTGGAGATGATTCCATATACAACGAAGAAGATAACAAAGGCATTTATATTGAAAAGCAGATACGCATCCCAACCTTTACGATGACATACGAACATGTTCATCCCTATTGTGAAATTTTTTATCTGAAATCCGGCAGCTGCATTTACCGCGTCAATAACAATACCTACCATCTTACGGCCGGCGAAGCCATGATTGTCGCCCCCGGAGACTCTCACTGTACCAGTTATGAAGGGCTGGTTCCCTGTGAGCGCGTCATCGTTTACTGTAAGCCCGAAGCAATCCCGCAGTCATTTCTGGAAAAACACGAGGGCATTTACCAGAATCTGATACGGTCGGGCAAAGTCATCCTGAATAAAAAGGGACAGATAAAAGTCGAAGGCGCTCTGCTCAGGATGCTGGAAGAAAATAACATGCCGGATAAACATTCTTTTGAACTGCTTGGTTTTCTCGTAATGGAAATGCTGCTTTTTCTGGACCGGAGCGGTATTTTTGTCTGCGAAACGCTTCCGGTGAACGATGAAATCAGCACCGACATTGCTGATACGCTAAGCTACATCGCGCAGAATTATCAGCTTCCCCTTTCCCTGGAAGAAGTGGCCGATCAAGTCAATTTAAGCCCGACTTATCTGTCCAGAAAGTTCCGGAAAACCACGGGCGTTACCTTCAAAGAATATATCAACTATATCCGCATCAAACAGGCCGTCCAGGCCCTGCTTACCACCGACGATTCCATAACCAAAATCGCCGTGGACTGCGGTTTCAACAGCAGCAACTATTTTAAAGATATTTTTAAAAAAATAAACGGCGTATCTCCCATGGCGTTCCGCCGGCAGTCCAAAGCGCCTTCTTATAAGCTGCCGGATAACGCCGTTTCGGGCGAGATCAACGCTTCACTGATGCCAAATGCCAAAACGAATCTCTAAGAACGCCGCATCAGATAACGATCAGAAAAATTTATGGAGGAAAATTTATGACTTATAATGTACTGGATTATGGCGCTGTCGGCGACGGCGCGACAAATGACGCTTCCGCGATTCAGACTGCCATCGACAACTGTTCCCGGGCCGGCGGCGGCCGTGTGCTGCTTCCGGGCGGAAAAACCTACCGTTCAGGCAGCCTTGTCCTGAAATCCAATGTAGAGTTTCATCTGGAAAAGGGCGCCGTCCTGAAAGGCAGCGATTTTCTGGAAGATTACAATCTCTTTCATGCAGATCTTTCTTCACCGTCCGCACAGGCCGCAGTAGAGATTCCTACCTACGAAAAATGCGATTATACGGGCAGTCCCATACTGTTTTTCCTTTATGCAAAGGACTGTGAAAATATTTCAATCACCGGGCTTGGCACAATCGATGGAAACGAGGAAATTTTTTATGGCCAGGTATCCCCCTGGCACATTGACGGCTCCTTCTATCCGCGTGTGCCGCTTTTATTTCTGGAAAATATCAATCACCTCAGCATTTTACATGTTACCCTGACCGGAAGCGCTTTCTGGACGACTCATATGATCGGATGCAACGATGTTTTGATCGACGGCGTCCGTATTCTGAACAACCTTCGTCTTGCCAACTGCGACGGCATTGATCCCGATCATTGTAAAAATGTCAGGATCGCTAACTGCCACATCGAAACCGCGGACGACTGTATCGTCTTCAAAAATACGGCCAGCGCAGTACATTACGGTCCCTGTGAAAATATCGCAGTAACCAACTGTACCCTGATGTCTACCAGCGCCGCCATCAAATTTGGCACCGAAAGCGAATCCCCGTTCCGCAACATTCTGATTCAGAATTGTAATATTAACCGCTCAAACCGCGGGATCTCGTTACAGCTAAGGGACCAGGGCTGTATCGAAAATGTTACTTTTTCCAATCTGAATATTGAAACGCGGCTGTTTTCCAAAGATCACTGGTGGGGAAAAGCAGAGCCGATCGCCATTACCGCGCTCCGCCGCAAAAATGACACCAATGTCGGTTATATCCGTAATATCCGTTTCCAGAATATCAACTGCACCGGTGAAAACGGTATTTTGATTCACGGCGATACATGCAACAACATACATAATATCAATTTCGACGGCATTACCGTCCGTTTACGGAAAAAAACGGACTGGCCCAAAAATTATATTGATCTGCGTCCCTGTGCGGAAAGCGGTCTCTTTACGGATTCCCTGCACGGCCTGTATATCCGCCATGCAGACCGGATTTCCCTGCGGGATTTTTCGCTGGAATTTTCAGAAGATATGGCGTGTTATACACAACAGCCCATCAGCATCGGCCAATGTGAAGATATCGTCATTAACGGAGAAACACAGGAAGGAAATTAATCTATGGGGCGTTTTTTTAATCTTGAAAATCCAATATGGCGTTTTATCGGTAATCTCGCGGACTTTTTCTTTCTGTCCCTGTGCTGGTATCTTTGCTGCATCCCGGTGGTAACACTGGGATGCGGAACATCCGCCCTGTACTATGTAACCATGAAAATGGCCGCAAACCGAGAAGGGTATACTCTGCGCTCTTTCTGGTCAGCGTTTAAAACAGATTTCAGGACAGCGGCCCCTGTATGGCTTCTGTTTCTTGCCGCCGCTCTCGTGCTCTATGCCGATTTCACCTGGAGCCTTCATGGCAGCAGCCTGTTTGCCAGGTCTATGTTCATTACGTTCGCCGTCGTTCTCCTGCTTTACGTTCTCTGCCTTTCGCTTATTTTTCCTTTGATCGCAAGGTGTGAACACACGGTGCCTGCTTTGCTCAAAATATGCTTTGCCATGAGCATCCGGAATTTCCTGCCGGTTCTCTCCACCGTAATTGTCACCGTCGCTTTTTTTGCTTTCGGATTATTTGTTTTCTGGCCCGTGCTCCTGATCGCGCCAGGTCTGAGCGCATATATCAATTCCTTTATCTATAACAGGATATTTGCCGGTTATGGCCTGAATCTGCCCGAGTAATTGTTTATCGGAGTATACGGCACCTTTTGGCACCTGATCTTATCAAAAAAATTTGAAAAATTTTCAATTTCCTCTTTACAAATCATGCCAAATGCCGAGATAATATATATAAGAAGGTTTGTTTATAATCCTGACATGGATGTCAGATAAATTAAAATCAAAGGAGTGGTTAATTATGGCAATCGGTTTAAAAGGACTTACATCCGGTTTGGGTGATGTTTATTCCAGTCTGTTAAGTTCCGGCTTTTCTTCTCCGGGCGGCGGATTGGGCGGTCTGGCGAGCAGTACTTTGTTGAGCGATTACGCTTCCATTAAAAACGGAAGCTATGGCAAAATGTTAAAAGCCTATTATGCAAAGCAAACGAGGGAAATGGAAGAAGACGATGATGATTCTGTTTCCAAAAACAAAGCCGGCAAGGACAGTGCGGCATCCTCTTCCGCAAAAGCGGCACAGAAGAGCGCTTCTGAGCTGAACGGCCTCGATTACAGCGAAGAAAATATGGATGAGATTTACGACAGCGTATCATCATTTGTGAAAGATTATAATTCCATGATCAAGAACGCATCTAACAGCAATGTAGGCGCGGTTAAAAATCAGGCAAACCAGATGAACAACACAACATATGCCAACTATAAAATGCTGGCAAAGGCAGGCATTACAATGAATGCCGACCGGACCCTGTCCATCAACGAGAAAACTTTCCGAAAAGCAAATATGTCAACCTTAAAGACGCTTTTCAAAGGTACCAATTCTTTTGCGGATCAGGTATCCAATAAGGCAAGCCAGATCTACAGATATGCCAACAACGGCGTTTCCAATCTATACAACAGCCGGGGATCGTATACATCGTTAGACACGTCTTCCATGCTGAATGGTATTGTATAACAACTCGCCGCCCGGCGGCGGCGAGTCTGAGAATGCTTCGCATTCTCCCCTGAAGTGGTCTACTCTGTTGCTTTTTTCTATAAAGTAATGGGCGCCGCACGGCGGCGGCGAGTCTGAGAATGCTTCGCATTCTCTCTTGAAGTGGTTTACAATAACGGGCGGCCCGCATTGCGGACCGCCCGTTTATTCTATCTGCTTTATTCAGCCTTTTTATGCAAAAGGATTCTCTGTCGGGTACGGATTGTTCTTCGGCTGATTATAACCGATTTCACTTACTTCCACACCGATGTACTTAAATACTTCAAAGAGCGCTTTTCCGAAATGTCCGAACGCAACTGCGCCATGATGAGGATAATTTTTCTCGATCAGCACATGACGATAAAATCTTCCCATCTCCGGAATTGCGAATACGCCGATGCCTCCAAAGGATTTGGTTGCTACCGGAAGTACTTCACCTTCTGCTACATACGCGCGCAGAATGTTGTCCGCCGTGCTCTGTAAACGGTAGAATGTAATATTGCCGGGAACGATATCTCCTTCCAGCGTACCCTGTGTTACTTCTTCCGGAAGGCTTCTCGCCATAATCATCTGATATTCCATACTGCACTTGGAAAGTTTCTTGGAACATGTATTTCCACAGTGGAAGCCCATGAACGTATCCGTATACTGATAGTTGAATTTGTTCTCAATCGCTTCTTTGTACATATCCTTCGGAACAGAGTTGTTAATATCGAGCAGGGTAACGATATCGTCGCTGACCGCTTCACCGATAAACTCGCTCAGACAGCCGTAGATATCCACTTCACATGATACCGGAATGCCTCTTCCTGTCAGACGGCTGTTGACATAGCAGGGAACAAAACCGAACTGTGTCTGGAAAGCCGGCCAGCATTTTCCGGCAATCGCAACATATTCTCTGTATCCTTTATGTCCCTCAATCCAATCGAGCAGCGTCAGCTCATACTGCGCGAGTTTCGGAAGGATTTCCGGTTTATTATTGCCTGCGCCAAGTTCTTCTTCCATGTCTTTTACAACATCCGGAATACGAGGATCACCTTCGTGTTTGTTGAATGCTTCAAACAGATCGAGCTCTGAATTTTCTTCGATTTCTACGCCCAGATTGTAGAGCTGTTTGATCGGTGCGTTGCAAGCCAGGAAATTCAGCGGACGAGGACCGAAGGAAATGATCTTCAGGCTGGAAAGTCCTGCGATAGCGCGTGCGATCGGAACGAACTCATGAATCATTTTCGCACAGTCTTCCGCATCACCTACCGGATATTCCGGAATATAAGCTCTGACATTGCGCAGCTTCAGGTTATAGCTTGCATTCAGCATACCGCAGTATGCGTCGCCGCGTCCCTGAATCAGATCGTTCTGTGACTCTTCCGCCGCCGCAACAAACATCTTGGGTCCCTCGAAATGTTTTGCAAGCAATGTTTCTGAAATTTCCGGTCCAAAGTTGCCAAGATATACGCAGAGCGCATTACAGCCATTCTCTTTGATATCTTTTAAAGCGTTGACCATATCGATCTCGCTTTCGATAATGCAGATGGGGCATTCGTAAATATCCGACGCATCGTAAGCCTTATTATAAGCCTCTACCAGCGCTTTCCTTCTGTTGACCGCCAGAGACGCCGGGAAACAGTCACGGCTTACCGCTACGATACCGATTTTTACTTTTGGTAAATTGTTCATAGATGATATCCTCCTTTAACCGGTTTTACCGGTAATATATAAGTTTAATAAGTCTATACAGGGACCTGACACCCGAAAAAAACCAGATTCTTCAAAGTATCTTCCACGTTATTCGCGAATATCCAGATTCTTTCCGATCAGTCCGATATGAGCTCCCGCATCCAGACCGCCTTCCGCATGACCGATCAACCATTTGTTCTGTGCGGTAATGAGAGCATCTTCCCATCCTTCATGCTGTTCTTTCAACGGATAATTCGTTCCGGCCGGCAGAACAATACCCACCTTGAATCCGCCGTCGTCTGCGCTGCACGGCGCATAGTGGAGCGTTGTCGCATAAATCTCCACCGCAGTTCCCGCCGGCACAAGAAACGCTTCCATCAGGGACGTATCATAAGTGAAATCATCCGTGATGTCCTGCTGCATACCGACGATCAGAACCGCGTCCGTAGCCGCAACATTGATCTCGGAACTTCTGTGATACTCGATCGCATTCAGCTTGTAATTATGCCCGTTGCAGTAACCCACTTCAATGGGCAGCTCGCCATAAGTCTTTTTCTGAAGCTCCTTCGCCGCCGTTGTCGCTTCCAGCGCCGCGATGGACGGCTCATAAGCAACCCCCTCCGGCAATGGCGTCTCCTTTTTGATCGCTTCCACCAGATCGCCAAAGTCGATTCCCTGAATCACTCTGCCGTATCTGCGGAACGAAGGATCTGTAATTTTTTTAATTTCCATACACTTATACACTCCTTTCCATACTGCATAAACTTTACCGGTCACATATGCTTCAAACCAACATTACTGCTTACTGAATCTTATCAAACAGCTCTTTACACGTCGGGTAAATCTCCTTAAACTGCTGGTATCGCGCCTCATATTTCTCCACAAGTTCCGGCGTCGGTTCTACCGTATCGATCACTTTAACGATCTTCGCGGCCGCATCCTCAACGCCCGCATATTCTCCACAGGCAACTGCCGCCAGCATCGCGCCTCCCATCGCGGGTCCTTCTTCGCTTTCGATAATGTCAACTTTTAAATTTAAGACATTTGCAATAATCTTTTTCCAAAGCGGACTCTTCGCACCTCCGCCGCAGATTTTCGTCCTGTCGATCTGAATGCCGAGGGACTTCGCCACCTCAAAGGAATCCCGCAGAGCAAAAGCCACGCCTTCTAACACGGCCTGCGTCATATCGGCTCTCGTCGTATCCATCGTCATTCCGATGAAAGTACCCCGTGCATTCGGATTGTTATGCGGGGAGCGTTCCCCCATCAGATACGGAAGGAAATACACATGGTTTTCGCCGAGTTTTGTAATCTCCTTCTGCTGTGCGGCATATTCGTCCGTGCCGATGATATCGTCCATCCACCATTTGTTACAGGATGCCGCGCTCAGCATACAGCCCATCAGATGATAATGGCCGTCCGCATGCGCAAACGCATGGAGCGCATTATATTTATCAACACCGAATTTGTTGGAAGAAATAAAGATCGTTCCGCTTGTTCCCAGGGAAATATTGCACATTCCGTCGCCGACCGTACCGGTTCCCACCGCCGCTGCCGCGTTATCGCCCGCGCCTGCCGCAACTTTGACTTCCGGAGAAATTCCCAGTTCATCCGCAACCGCCGGAAGCACCGTTCCGACCGTCTCATAGCTCTCAAAAATCTTCGCAAGCTGCGTTTCCTTTACGCCGCAGATCTCGCACATTTCCTTCGACCAGCAGCGGTTCTTTACATCGAAAATCAGCATGCCCGAAGCATCCGATACATCGGTACAGTGAACGCCTGTCAGTTTATAAGCAATATAATCCTTAGGCAGCATGATTTTATGTATTCTTGCAAAGTTCTCCGGCTCCTTGTTTTTTACCCAGAGAATCTTAGGCGCCGTAAATCCGGTAAACGAAATATTCGCCGTATATTCGGAAAGTTTATCTTTTCCGATTACATTATTCAGATAATCACATTCCTCAAAAGTTCTTCCGTCATTCCACAAAATGGCCGGTCTGATCACTTCGTCGTTTTCATCCAGAATCACCAGTCCGTGCATCTGTCCTCCAAAACTGATGCCGGCAACCTGACTGCGGTCATAATCCTCCAACAATTCTTTGATTCCGGCAATCGTCTGCTCATACCAGTCTTCCGGCTTCTGTTCCGACCAGCCCGGATGCGGAAAATACAGGGGATATTCCTTAGAAACGATATTCTGTATCTTCCCCTGACTGTCCATTAAAAGTAATTTGACTGCCGATGTTCCCAAATCTACACCTATATACAGCATTGTAACCCTCCTTAATCCTCTCCCGGCAGACAACAGACCTCTGAAATCGATACGGTCCGGGTCGTTGTGTGCACGGGCACGTTTCTATTATCATACCCTTTCTTTTACAGAAAATCAAGACTTCACATCACTTTTTTCTGACAATGCTTTTTCTGGTTTTTTCTGACAAACAAAATCAACAGAACGGCGAAGCGCAGGCGTGCTTTCAAGGAAAACTCCCGCAGGCCGCCAGCTGCCCTGACAGTTCTGTTTGACTTGTCCTTACTGTTTATGGTAACTTAAAAGAAATCAATGAAAAACACTCCCGGAGAAATCATGGCAACCATTAAAGAAATCGCGGCGCTGGCCGGCGTATCGAGAGGCACGGTAGACCGTGTCCTGAACCACCGCGGCGCAGTCAGTCCGCAAACAGCAGAAAAAATACTGGAAATCGCGCGTTCCCTCGACTACAGGCCGAATAAAGCCGGCATTGTTCTTGCTGCCCAGAAGCGAAAGCTGAAACTCGGCGTCGTACTCCTCGGCCGCGGAAATCCGTTCTATGAAGATGTGCTTCTCGGCATCCGGGAAAAGGCGGCGGAACTGGAAAGCTATAACTGCACCGTTCTGATCAGACAGACTGACTACGACCGGAAGGAACAGCTTGACGCCATCGATGAACTTGTGGCCGAAGGCATAAACGGACTGGCCCTCTCTCCTTATAATGACAACGCTGTTCGTCGCAAAATTAATAACTTGCATGAACAGGGGATTCCCGTCGTCACTCTGAATACCGATATTGAAAATTCCAGAAGAATTGCCTATGTTGGCTGTCATTATTTTCGTTCCGGACAGACCGCCGCCGGCCTGATGCGCCTGATGACCTCCGGTCAGGTCTATACCGGTATTGTTTCCGGTTCCGGCAATGTCCTCTGCCACACGGAACGCATTGCGGGCTTTAAAGACGGGATAAAGGACTGTCAAAATATCCATATTTCCGCCACGATTACAAACCAGGATGACGATTTTGAAAGCTACGAGATGACTGCAAGACTTTTAAAATCACACCCTGAAATCAACGCCCTTTATTTTACCGCCGGAGGTGTCTATGGCGGATGCCGCGCCGTCATCGAATCCGGCCGCCAGTATGACATTAAGATATTTACTTTTGACATGGTGGAAACGACAAAAAAACTGATAGAAAAAGGGCTGATCGCAGCAACTATCTGCCAACAGCCCATATTACAGGGTTCTAAGCCCCTTGATATTCTGTTCACGCATCTGACTGCAGGAGATCTTCCGCAGTCGGAATATAATTATGTGGATATTGATATCCGTATCAGGGAGAATTTGTAATAAAGTTCTCCTCAAATTCTTCCGCAGGCGCCGGACGGCCGAATAAAAAACCCTGAATCAGATCGGGACCCGCCTGTTTCATCTTCTCCAGCTCATGAGAATACTCGATGCCTTCCATACACACGTTCGACCCCACGCTGTGTATCATATTAATTAAATGACAGATGATCGTATAATCATATTCATTTTGCAGCGCCTGTAAGACAAAACTCCTGTCCAGCTTGATCGTCTTGGCCTCAATTTCTTTCAGATACCGCATATTGGAATAACCTGTTCCAAAATCATCGATTGCCAGATTGACCTTTTTTTCTTTCAGATCACGAAACAGTTCCTGAATCCTGTTGTCCGTCTCAATATAGCCGCTTTCCGTCAGCTCCAGTACGAGACTGTCCGGCGCAATGCCCACATCTTTAATACATTGCTCGACATCGTTCATCAAATCGCTCTTATGCACCTGAACATACGATAAATTCACATTAACATGGAATTCCGGAATAACCGCCTGCCATTTCTTACACATGCCGGCCGCCTCCCACAGGACATACCGGCCAACCGGAATGATCAGTCCGCTCTCCTCCATAATCGGAATCATAACGGCCGGGGAAACATTTCCGTATTTTTCACTGTTCCACCGAAGAAGCGCCTCCGCGCCGACAACACGGTATGTTTCCGCATTGACAATCGGTTGATAATATACTTGAAAACCATGAAAATTATTCGCGATATCCCGTCTTAATTCCTTCCTGATATCCAGTTGTTTCAGATACTGGTTATAATCCTCCTGGCAAAACAGCGCCATCTGGTTCTTGCCGTTCCGCTTCGCTTCATTTAAAGCGAATTCCGAAAGTCTCATCAGTTCGTCGCTGCTTTTCCCGGCAAAATTCTCATACAGAATACCGGCAGAAATTGTATAAAACTTGCTGTAATCGTTTTCGCGGACTACCGCCGCTACTTTGCTGCAGATCTGCTTATAGACTCTTTTCGGATCCGCTTCCGGCCCGGAAACCGCATCCAAAATCATAAATTCATCGGCTACAAGCCGGTAAACGTCAACCTGCTCCGCCACCGTATCGGTAATACATTTCGCCATTTTATACAGGATTTCGTCTCCTGCTTCCACGCCGTCTTTCTCGTTGATTTCCTTAAAATTATCGATTCCTATCCGCATACAATACCGGATGGACTCCGGCCTGTCCCGCAGAATTTCTTCCGCATCCAGACGAAACCGGGTCTCTCTGCGCAGCCCGGTCACATTATCGGCTTTCGCCTTTCTGCCAAGCTCCGTAATTTTTCCGACTAACAGCTTATGCCCATCCGCTCCCGTCACGACCGTCCCGCGGCAGCTTATCCACATAACCCTGTTGTCTCTGCTCATCCACCGATATTCCAGATCATGCACCGTCTGTTCTCCCGACGCGCATTTCGTAATGTCCTCCACTACCATATTGTAATCCGACGGATGTATTACTGCTTTCAACGCTTCCGTACAATTCTCAATCCGTGTGGATGGGAGATCAACCCGTTCGGTCAATTTCTCCGGAATCATATAAACATCAGATACGAGATCCAATATAAACAGATATGCTTCTGACGACTTCTGCAATACGTCCATATAGGATTTGATCTGTTCAAGCGACATGTTTTGTAAATCTCTTTCCCCCATACGACCCTTTCCCGTTTTTGTAACGTTTTCCTGTCCAAAAAACATGACTGCCTGACGGCGTCTTTCCCGTCACCTAAAAAACGAAAAAACGACCCCGTCAGATTCTTATAATCCTATCTTAATATTACTCATTTGTACGAAAACTGTCAACCTGAAAAAATATTACTTCCGGTTGAAAAACTTCTGATTTTTTGATACAATGAGAACATCTTTATAAAAATCGTTGCCCGGCGGCGACGATTACGAGAATACTCCGCATTCTCCCCTGCAATGGGGTACAAAGCCGCAGGCTCTGCGGGAAAGGCAAGGATATCATTATGAGTAAAAAGAAAGTTGTTGTATCTCTTGGACATGAAGCTTTGGGCTATACCACAATGGAACAGTGGGATGCCGTGAAAAAAACGGCCAAAGCGCTGGCCGACCTGGTTGAAGCCGATTATCAGCTGACAATTACCCACAGCAACGGCCCGCAGGTCAGCATGATTCATAAGGCCATGACAGAACTCCGACGTGTCTATATCGATTATACGCCGGCGCCGATGTGCGTCTGTTCCGCAATGAGTCAGGGTTATGTCGGCTATGATATCCAGAACGCTCTGCGTACAGAACTGATCGGCCGCGGAATTTCCAGGCCTGTCAGCACCATTCTGACGCAGGTAACCGTAGACCCATATGACGAAGCGTTTTATGAACCGACCAAAGTCATCGGAAGATATATGTCCAAAGAAGATTCCGAAACCGAAATCAAAAAGGGCAATTATGTCATAGAAGAGCCCGGAAAAGGCTATCGACGCGTCGTTGCCGCCCCCAAACCGATCAGCATCGTAGAGATCGATGCCATCCGCACCCTTGCGGAAGCCGGGCAGGTTGTTATCGCATGCGGCGGCGGCGGTATTCCCGTCATTGAACAGAACCATGTATTAAAAGGCGCATCGGCCGTCATCGAAAAAGACTCCATTGCCGGCAAACTGGCGGGCGATCTGCAGGTAGACGAACTGATTATTCTGACAAGCGTTCCTTTTGTTTACCGTCATTTCGGAAAAGAAGATCAGACGCCCATAGAACATATGACCGCGGCAGAAGCGAAAGAGCTTATCGCAGGCGGAGAATTTGAAAAAGGCACAATGCTCCCCAAAATCGAAGCTGCTATTTCCTATCTGGAATCCGTACCGGAAGGCAGCGTCCTGATCACTTCCCTTTCCGCTGTATCCGATGCCATAAAGGGCCGGAGCGGAACGGTTATAACACTGTAATTCCCGACGCCGTTCAATAACCACGGAAAACGAAACAACTACGGAAATTATAAACCGAAATCAGAGAGCGCCCGCACAACGCGGCGCTCTTTTTGTCTGCCATTCCTGCATTTATGCACTTTTCAACGCCTGATCTCTCCTTCTCCGTACAGTTCTTCCCACCCTTTTTTCGTCAGACGTTCCGAATACCACCAGATATCATAATATCCCGGAGGCTGTATTTGATTGGAAACATATTGAAACCGGCCGTCCGCAAAGGGCCTGATTATCACCTTATGAGAATACGCCTTATCCGTATATTCATATGGAAAAACGGCATTGACCGTCAGTTCGATTGTCCCATCCTTTTTTTCCTCATAACTTACGACTTCCGGGTACGGGAAATCGGAATACCCCAGTTCATAAAATCCTCTCGGTCTGTATTCATACGCCTTTTCCTCTGGTAAATAGGCAGTCCGTAAACGCAGTTCTTCCTCATTCATCCGAAAATAACGCATTATCACATTTTCAAATTCCTGTTCCGGTATATGATAAACTACTCCCATATTCGGATTTCGGTCCATACCATAGGGGCTTGCAAAACCATTGGCCCGTTCATATAGGACGTCAAAAGCATCGTAAAAGCAGACATCCGCAAAGTCTTCCTCACTCCAGTCCGTCAGAAACAGGTTATTCTGACGGTAACCGACCGGAAGAATATATTTCCGGTTCAGCTCCCTGCAGGCTTCATCTAACGGCGCAACCCGCAGCGCGGCATGTTCCGGCTCATCATCCATGACAAGCACATAGGATTCAGCCGTATAAAAGCTTCCTCCAAAAAACAGATATCCATCTTCCGTATACCGCCATTCTTCTGCCCGATACACCGCTCTGCTCTTTTTTTCCAGCTTCCCGTTCCCATACTGCGCGTACTCTCTGGCAACTTCTACCTCCCCCTTCTCCGTTTTCAGTTCATACAGAAGAATCCCGCCTTTATAATCGGGCACTGCAACTGCCGCCTCTTCTGTCCTTCCGTCCTCTACCGCCTGGCAGAATTGTATCATCGCTTCCGGGTTGACCATATTCATCTGGTTTCCACAGTCCACCGCCGTGTATCCTGCCCTGCCAAGTTCCTCAATAAACTTCCGCATCATTTCCGGACTGTCCGCCGTATCTGCCCGGATCGCCTCTCCATAAATATCATAGTAAATATCTGCGATATCCTCTTCGCCTCTCTGCCCTTCCCTGTTTTCCCTGTCCCGGCTCTCTTTCGCTCCCCCTTCGTCTCCTCTTTCTTCATCCGCCTGCTCCTCTTCCGTCGATTCCATAACAACAGCGTAAGAAAAAGGCTTTCCGCTTCCACATCCTGCGACTATCAAAACCACCGCAGCCACCAACAAAATGAACGCTTTTTTTCCGGCATCTTTTCTCATTTTATCCTTATCCTCCTCTTTTTCATTTAATCTTACATTTGTAATATTTAAAAGTCAAGCTTGCCTTTTCTTCTCAAACGGTATATGTTTATAATAACACTAATAACCATGCCATTCTCCACCGAAAATACGAGAGGACTATGAAAATATGATCTATGCTGTGATTGCCGCCTTCATTTTTTTTCTGGATATGGGCATTAAAAACCGGATTGAAAAAAGAATAATGGATGGAGAAGAAAAAAAGCTCGGAAACGGTTTTCTTCTGCTTAGAAAATACCACAACAGAGGCGCTTTCCTGAATATGGGAGAAAAAAAGAGCGGCTTTGTAGCCGTCCTGTCCATCGCCCTGACGCTGGCAATGACCGTTCTTTTTCTTGTGACTTTCAGCTGCCGCGGCAGCCGCCTTTTAAAAAGCGGACTCGCTCTTTTGCTGGGCGGCGCATACAGCAATACCTACGACAGAATGCGGCGGCATTATGTCGTGGACTATGTGAGTTTTCCCGTGAAAAACAGTACTATCCGCAATATTGTTTTTAACATATCGGATTTCTGTATTATGATCGGCGCTTTGATGATGGTTCTTGGCAGCGACCAATCAACCCTTCATACCGCTGCATCCGGCTACCCGACAAAGTAAACATACTTTGTACTGTCCTGTCCGCGCAGCCCGACAAAATCCCTTTGTAAAAATAAAAACCACATGTCTTTAACCCGTCTTCGTCATTTTCTGGCATACTGCAGCAGACTGGCTTTTCAGAGTAAATGCAACAGCGAGTTGCTTTTCATAATATAATTCTCACTTATTTCAATTTTTCAGTTTTCTGACATTTACCCTGTTTTTTGATTGTGTTATAATGTTGAAGTCAAAATACAGACTTCAACGCCTGATTCCATCCGCGCCCTGGCGCTTGCTTCTGCAGTATCATGTTGAAGTCAAAATACAGACTTCAACGCCTGATTCCATCCGCGCCCTGGCGCTTGCTTCTGCGGTATCATGTTGAAGTCAAAATACAGACTTCAACGCCTGATTCCATCCGCGCCCCGGCGCTTGCTTCTGCGGTATCATGTTGAAGTCATAATACAGACTTCAACGCCTGATTCCATCCGTTGGAAAGGAGAATTTCTATGCCGCTTCCGTTAAAAGACGGTTACAATTTTAACTATGCACGCGTCTGTCATCCGCCGTTTTACGAAATGACTTCGGCCGAAGCCTATGCGGATTTTTATGGCCTTTCTTTTATGTTAAGCGGTGATGCCCTCGTCTATTCTACCGAGTGTGCGACAATAGTCCGTAAAGGCGATATTAACTTCACGCCAAAATACCGTTACCGTCGTTCGACTTATATTTCAGATCAACCGCGGGAACATATCCTGTTAAAATTTACGGACAGCATGGTTTCCGAACTGCTTCCGCTTCTTGGCGTGGAACATTTTAACGATTATTTTACAGACCATCCGTCCAGCATCCATCTGACCAGACCGGAACAGAAAAAGGTTTCCGCAATCATGCAGGAAATAGAAGCGGAGTGGAATACTTATAACGAATATTCGGAAATTCTCCTGAAAGGCCTGCTTCACCAGTTAATCATACTGCTCCTGAAAGATCACAGCGAGGGTGAAATAGAACCGGCTCCGGACCCGCAGAAAAATATATGTCTTTTCAACGCTATTGACTATATTAAAACGCATCTGCACAAAAGTCCCTCTTTGAAAGAAACTGCTGCATATGCCAATATTTCCGCTTCGTACCTGTCCAAAATATTTGTTGCCCATCTGCATACGCCCTATTCGACGTTCCTTTTAAACGAAAAAATTCTGTATGCACAAAAAATGCTTGTCGGCTCTTCTCAGACAATGGAGGAAATTGCCGAAAAAGCCGGATTTTCAAGCAACACTTATTTCAGCGACTGCTTTAAGCGGGTTACAGGCGTTACCCCGCTGCAATTTCGGAAATCATATCAGCAAAAATAACCGCACTGCCGTCAACGGTCTCCGCATTGCATGATATAACAGCCAAAAAAGAAAGGTAGGAAACAATGCCGCTTCCACTCAAACCCGGATACCACTTTAATTACAGCCATATCCGCCGCAAACCCCATTATGAAATGCCCGCGGCCGAAGCATACACTGATTTTTATGGTATTTCCTATATGCTGGACGGTGAACGCCTGATCTACTCACCTACTTTTACGGCGATTGCACAGGCCGGCGATATCATCTTTATTCCCAAATATGTGTACCGCCGGAGCAGTTATATTGCCAATAAACCTTATGAACATATTCTGCTTAAATTTACAGATTCTATGGTGGAGGATCTTTTTCAGACCATCGGGTTCGAAAGCTACAACGAGCTGTGCACCGAGCATGTCATTCATCTTGAACAAGACACGCAGAACAGTGTTCTTGCCATCCTGAACGACATGGAAAAAGAATGGAATTCTTATAATAAATACTCCGAACTGCTTTTAAAAGGCCTTTTGAACAAGCTGATTATTCTCTGCCTGCGGGAACGCATAATCGGCGGCGTCAATGCTGCGCATCTGGAAAAAAAGCATGACTGCCTCGCCGATGCCATTATTTACATTAAAACGCATTTGCGCGAAAGCCCATCTCTGGAAGAGACGGCAAGACAGGTTAATATTTCAGCTTCTTATCTGTCAAAAGTTTTTGTCAGTCATTTGAAAACATCGTTCTCCGAGTTTGTCATCAATGAGAAAATATCGTTTGCCCAGAAGCTTCTGGCAGACTCCGACCTCAGTATGACAGAAATCGCAGGCGAGGCCGGTTTTTCCAGTCATTCCTACTTCAGCGACTGTTTCAAGCGCAATACGGGAATGACGCCGATGCAGTTTCGGAAATTATTTCGCAAAAACTGACCTATGGATGTCAGCAAGTTTGTGCCTGCGGCCCATTTCGCAGGCTATGAAAAACATGATTATTGACATGGAGGATAGTTATGAAAATAATAGACGCCCACATTCATCTCTGTCAAAGTCTGAACGGATTCGGCGCAAAGGGAGAACTCCGCAGTATCGGCGGCGGATTTGTAGAATATGCGGACGGAAGCACCTTTCAGATGTTTCCTTCTGAACTCGGTGAAGACAAAGTGACTCCGGAAGCCGTCCTTTCGCTTATGGACCAGGAGGGGATTGAAAAAGCCGTCATGCTGCAGGGCAATTTTATAGGCCCCCAAAATCTCTATACATGGGAAGCTATACAGAAGTATCCGGACCGCTTCACCGGAGCGGCATGCTATGATCCTTTTTGCAGAAAATATAAAGACGTCCGCAGACATCTCTTTGAAGAATTGGGATTTCCCATTGTTAAGTTCGAAGTCAGCGACGGAAGCGGACTCATGAGCTATCACAGAGAATTTGCCCTGGATGGGGAAATGATGGATGAACAGCTCAGCTATGCGGCCGCGCTGGGCTTGACCGTGGTATTCGATATCGGCCGGTACGGCGGTTGCTGCTGGCAGGCAAAGCAGCTGGCTGCAGCCGCCGGACGTTATCCCGGCCTGCAGTTTGTAGTCTGCCATCTTCTGGCCCCCCAGGGGCGAAGTTATGAAAATGACTGGCGGGAAGCAATGAAAGCGCTGAACCTTGAAAACGTAGTCTTTGATCTTGCCAGTTTGAGCAGCAATCAAAGACCTGAGCCCTATCCCTATCCGACTGCCGTATGGTTTATCAAAGAAGCGGCAGGCATCCTCGGCGCAGACCGCATGATGTGGGGAAGCGACCTGCCCAGCAACCTCTGCCAGGATACATACCGCCATCTTTTTGACTATATTCTGGACAGCCCCTCCTTTACGGAAAGCGAGAAAGAATCCATGCTCTGGAAAACAGCGGACAGAATTTACTTTGCTGATTCCGGTCTGCGGTAAATTCCATTCCGCTTCACATTCGCCGGGGGATTCCCATTTCCCGGAATCCCCTGAGCAAATCTATGTCTGCCTGTCCGCAAAGGTTAAGCACATCCTATTCCTGATTTAAAATTCCCGCAATTTTCTCTATCATCTCGTCTTCCTTCAGACGGAATTTAATTTCTACCCTTCTGGAAGCCGTCATATCCACTTCCGACGTTGAATTTCCGACGGTATCCTTTTGATAAACCGGATTGCTCCACGATTTTCCATTAACGGTAAGAATCTTCTGGAGCTGTTCGATTTCCTCCTCGGTAAGGCCGTTTCTTTTATCCAGACAAAATTCCGCCACCGCATTGGCACGCGCATAGGACAGCTCCATATTGCTCTGGTAGCTTCCATCCGTATCCGTATGTCCTTCGATTATGATCTCCGCAATATATTCGCGGAACTGGTCCTGAAGCAGAACATCCAGATACATCGGGATGATATTTTTTAACGACTCCTTACTTTCCGCCGTAAGATAGGAACTGTTATAGCGGAAAAGCACATCGGAAGAAAATGTAATGGAACCTGTCTGGGCATCCACTTTCATGCTGGAATTGCTGAACGCGGATTGCAGCGCTCCGATAATATCCGTACGGATTCCGACAATATCCTGCAGCTCCTGCTTTGTCGTAGTCAGCTCCTGTCTGGCATTTTCTATCTCCAAATATGCGTTGTTCAATTCTTCCTGTGTCAAAGCCGCCTGTTCGTATGCCTGCTGCAATTCCGCCAAAGAAGACGCAAGTTCTCCATTGGATTGTTCTAACTCGGCCTTAGACTGTTCCAGGTCTTCTATCGTCGCGTCTAACTGGCTTTGTGCTTCGCTGAGTTCCAGTCTCGTCTTATCCAGATCGTTCGTTTTTTCCCTGTATATCGCAAGAGTGATCGCAATTATCAAAATAAAAATCAGAAGAAGGGCCGCCATCATATCCGAATAAGACTGCCAATAACTGTGCTCTGCAAAAGCTTCTTTATTCCTTCGTCTATTCTTCATATAAATTCCTCATCTGTTCAAATGTATATAACTGGCTGCTGATTTCATCGCTCATATTGCTGCACGTATCCGCCAGCATTCTTTTCTGTTCCTCAAGCTGTCTCGCAAACAGTTCCTGCCTTTCCATGACATTTGCAAGAGCCTCCTGCACATTGCGGTTTACCTCCACTAATGCCGTAACCGCCTCCACCATTTCCGCCGCATTTGCCGCGCTGACAGCCTGCGACTCTCCTGCAGCCTTCAATGTATTTCCGAGTTTCTTAAAGTCCGTATCCAATGCAGTCTGCATCTGCTCCGTAAATTTATCTACGATACGCTCCACGCCTGCCGTCTGCTCTTTTGCATCTCCCTTCATCATTTCAAGCATCTGCTTCAGGGAACCGGCCATCCCTGCCTGATAAACGAGCATTGCCGCAGAGCCTTCTTCGTCTTTTGCCGCGTACGGCTGCGTGGTCTGACGGAACACACACAGAAATTCCTCCAATGTCTCATAAGCATCAGACATAATGCTTCTGTAAACAAAATTAAATACCAATGAAAAAAAGATACCATACACCGAAGTATGAAAGGCCACTTTCATGCCCGAAAGCAGGGCTCCCACATTGTCAGAAATCGTAAAAATGTCGTCCCCGCTGAAAGCGCCGAGTCCCATGGACAGGCCGAGAAATGTTCCCAGAATCCCCAGTCCCGTAAGCGTTCCGGAAATTCCGGAATTAAAAAAGTTCATGCTCACCCTGTCTAAAAGATCTTCATTGATATACTCGCCGAGATCACAGGATGAAGATACTCCCCGCTTCGTTTTTGTGCTTTTTATCCTCAAACGGTACTTGTTAAATGCAGCCTGCAGCTCTTCGTCTTCAAAAGCTTTCGTATTATCCCGGTAATTTCCCCAGAGATTCTTTCCGTTTGCCTCTTTGTACTCCTTCTGCAGACGGAACGCAACGTCTTCCAACTCGTAAGTGACCTGATTCAGTCGGCCAAAACCGATCGAAGATATCACAAACAGTATTCCGATGATAATCAGGAACCCGATATTGATCGACAGGTTTACAACAGAAATTTCTTCTCCCGTAAACACCCCATTCAAATAAAAAACAAAGGCTATAACGATGGCATATAAAAAATACAGTACATAATACAGTTTACTCCTCACTCGTGCTTTTCCTCCTTTTCTTCTGTTAATACGGTTATTGTTACAGCTGGCAGAAAAAATATTCTTTTTATAATTAAAACTATCACATTTTCTCCTGAGACTCAATAATATTAAGAATATCTTAAACAATAATAAAAACACTTCTTTTCAGTAAGAATTGCCAACTTCTGGTTCTTACCGGAAAGAAGTGTTTTCCAAAGCTGTATCATATTAAATTTCTATGAACGCGTCCGGCGGATAGACTCGGATATACAATGTTTTCAAACATTATATTTCCGTGGAAATGTTCTTTTAAGAAATGTTAATCGCTTCATCCATTCTTTTTATGATTTTTGAAACATCTTTCGAATTTCTTCATCCGTCGGTTCGTATTCATCATTTAGATACTTCTCAGCTGTATAATCCCCAGCCCCTCCCTGATCGAACTGTTCCAGAAATTTTAACGTACCCGTCACCCCCAACGCTTCTTTCAACGCATTTAAACCATTTGTTTGTAATTCATTATCGCTGATAATATTCCGTCTTGCCATAATCATTGATATAACACCTCCAATAACCATTGAACCGGGTTTAATACCCTGGTAAAAGTCTTTATGCGATTCGCGTTTTTCATGAACCTTTCATCCGTAGTTACCAAAACCTCCACTCCGGCTGCCTCTGCACATGCCAAATGGATACTATCTTTATACTTGATATTACTGTTATGTCTGATTTCCTCGGCTCGGTATAAAATTGCATCATTTACCTGTATTTCGTCCTTACAGAGACTATAAAAACCTTTTCCCCCGCTATGTCCTCGCCAGCACCTCAAACGTCCGGCTGATGTTCAGCTTCCCATACCCCCACCGCTCATCCGGATACGTAACATTGCTCTCACGCACCGCACCACGGATCAGGTTGCTCTTAATGGTCCGGCTTTCTCCGAAAGGCGCATACCCTTCCACAATGGCCCATTCCATGAACTGAGCCACACACCCGGCCGTAAGCGCCGCCGCCATGCTGGAACCTGTACGGTTTCCGAGAACGGACGCCACCTGTACGCCGGGAGCCGCAAAATCCGGCTTAACCGTATCATCCGAAGTAAATCCCCGGCCCGATTCCGAAAACCAGCTGCCGGTAACGCCGTTATATGCGGAGACCGTAATCACGCCCTGCGCATTGGATGGTTCCGTCAGCGTTACGTTCGGATCCGGCTCCAGAAAACGGACGCCGCCGTCGACAAATGCCTCGATTGGCAGCCAGATATGAAAACGGCCGGACCCGCGTATGTTCTCACGTGCCGCAGGATTTATCGTAACGGTCCAAATACCTGGCGTCGGATCCTGAAACCGGAAAAAAACAAGCTCGTTCCCGGAGCGTTTTTCTATCAGGGCAATCCCTGTGTAGATACGCGTCCTGTCGAAAAGAAAGGTATAGTTATTATCGATTCCGCCGCGGAAATCAATGCCTGAAACCGTCTCGCCGCCCGGCGTGCGCAACGATACGCTGTACGTATCGATTCGATTCCCCCATATTTCCATGCAAAAACCCATTGTATTTTCTTCCACACGCAGCTCGATTTCCTCCGGCATGACCCCGCTGCAATGATGCTCCTTGTCTCCTTCGTTCCCCCCGCATACCACTACCGCCCGGCTTCTCTTGGCGGCAATTTTGTTCAGATAGGCTCCCAGCGGAGAATTTCCCGCATGATCGCCCATATTCGTGCCGATTCCCAATACGATCACAACCGGCCGCCTGAACACGATTGCCATGCCTTCCAGATATCTGACAGCCTGCATGATATCGTTTTCCTGGTATGCTTCGGCCTCTTCCGGAATCAGATAGTATTCCCGCAGATATTTTTTGGCCCCTTTCAGTTTTACAACCGCAATTTCCGCCTCCGGCGCCGCTCCTCTGAAAGTCAGTCCCTGATTCAGAACGCTCCCGGCCGCCGTAGAGGCCATCGCCGTACCGTGTCCGTTTATATCGGTGGTGGGAACGACATCGAGAGGATTTTGACTCTGCAGTGCACGGTCAATATCCTCTCTTGTATACTCCGTACCATATAAAAAACCTTCCGGCGGCTCTCCGCTATGAATCGTCTGATCCCATATGGACAAAATCCTGCTGCCGCCCGTTTCATTTCGGAATACATCCAGCTGATAACGGATTCCCGTATCGATAAAGCCGATGATCACACCCGTCCCCTTTAAGGACAACGGCGGGCCCTGTATCTGCAGATTCCCGGTCTCTACCAGACTTTCCGCCTGAAAAGTCTGCATCAGCCCGTACAGTTTGGGAATGGCCGCATAACCGTACATTCCTACGGACAACGGCGGAATTTCCTGCCTGTTGATGTGAGCGGTTCCAAATTCTTCGTCAATCGCGGAAAAACAATAATCAAACTGCAGTCTCCTCTGTTCTTCTTCCGGCAGTACATAGTCAATTATCACATCCGCATAATCGTTGGACAAAATTCTGTCTTTACATGTCATATCATATCTGCGCTTTCGCTGTGTCTGCTTATTATATGATATGCAACTCCCCCTGGTATGGCTCTAACGGGACACTTCACTGTGGATTCGCCTTAACCACGCACAATCCGTCAGGATTTACCGCGCTGCCGCTTCGGATATCGATGATCGGGCCGCCCGTACCTTCCACATACTCTCTTGTAATCGTAATCCGTCCGATATTGTCATCCTTCGGAATCTCATACATGATATCCAGCATAAATTCTTCGATAATGGCACGGAGCGCCCGTGCGCCGGTATCTTTCTCCATCGCTTTTTCCGCAATAGCCTCCAGCGCCCCGGTATCAAATTCCAGTTTCACTTCATCAAGCGCCAGCAGTTTTTGATATTGTTTTAAAATCGCGTTCCGCGGTTCGCTCAAAATTTTGACCATCATTTCCTTACTAAGCCCTTCCAGCGTAAAAATAATGGGAAGGCGGCCGATAAACTCCGGAATCATGCCGAATTTTTTAATATCCTCTACGGCGACGCGGCTTAATATATTTTTCTCTTTATCGTATTTATCGCGAAGCTCCGCGTTATAACCGATGGACGTCTTTTTGTTCAGACGCTTTTTAATGATATCATCCAGATCCGGAAACGCCCCGCCGCAGATAAAAAGGATGTTCCGGGTATTTACCGTTGCAAGGGGAACCATCGCATTTTTGGAATTGGCGCCTACCGGCACTTCCACTTCGGCCCCTTCTAACAGTTTCAGCATTCCCTGCTGTACGGACTCTCCGCTCACATCTCTGGAATTGGTATTCTTCTTCTTGGCGATCTTGTCGATTTCATCTATAAAAATAATACCACGTTCCGCACGTTCCACATCGTTGTCCGCCGCCGCAAGCAGCTTGGAAACGACGCTCTCGATATCGTCGCCGATATATCCGGCCTCCGTCAAAGACGTTGCGTCCGCGATCGCAAGCGGCACGTCCAGCAGGCGGGCCAGCGTCTTGACAAGATAGGTTTTGCCGCAGCCGGTGGGACCGATCATCAGCATATTGGACTTTTCGATTTCGATCTCGTCCATCGTTCCGGTCGCCACTCTTTTATAATGATTATAAACGGCTACCGACATTACCTTTTTGGCATGCTCCTGTCCGACCACATAGTCGTCCAGTTTTGCCTTGATCTTATGCGGCGGCATAATATTCCTGATGTCGATGACGGGAACATTTTCCTGCCCTTTCTTCTTTTTCTTAATCTTCTGTTTGTTCGGAATGCCTCCGTCCCCCTGTAAATCCGCCAGGTTGACAAAACTGATGTTCGGAAATCCTTTTCCGTTGTTAAAATCGGTCATACCGCCCAGATTCCCCGGATGATTCAGCATCCCCTGGTAATCGAACTGGCTGACCGTATCCATCGTTTTATGCATGCAGTCATTGCAGACACAGATATGGTTGGGCAGCTTGAACATTTTACCCGCCTTGCTCTCGGGCCTTCTGCAGATAAAGCAGACTTCCTCATAATCATCCTGCCTTTCTTCTCTCTGAGGCGGCACCGTTCCTTTTCCGGCCGCCGCATCCCGGCCGTTCGTTACGGCTATGTCCGTATCCGGGCTGTCGGCTTCCGTTTCGTCCGGGGTTCCCCCATCGGATTTCATCCCGCCCGGTTCCCCTGCACCATATTTTGCCGCATCCGCATGCCCATGCTCCGCGCGCCGGCTCATCAGTTCCTGTTTCTGCGTTTCCACATCGTCCAGCTCCCTGAAATCCCAGCCGCTTTTCTCCTGTTTATTTCCATCCGTCTGCTTTTCCTGACAAACCGGTTCAAAAGTTGAAGCTGCCTTTCCCTCAGTCTCATTCCCGTCAATTCTTTCATGATCATTCATATCTACACCACACCGTTTCCTTCCTCTTTCTTTCAGAAATAACCCGGCCTTCCGGCGGCGCCTTCCAACGCCTCAAAAAAACGTTATTCTCTTTTTATGATAGTATAAATTCCGTCTTCCCACAAGTGAACTTTTTCTAAAGAAAGTCTTTCCTGAAAATATGATATTTCACCGGCAGCCCGGCCCTGCGGAAGCATTGTTCTCTTTGGCGGCACGCTTGCGCTCCGCGAAAAAGGCGCAGCGGTACTAAGTTCAAAAGATACAAAGCATCTTTTTCACTAAGAACCGGCGCTTTTTCCAGGGCCGCCGCCAGAGAACAATGCTTCCGCAGGGCCGGGCTGCCGGTGAACCGCAAAACTGTAAAACAGAAATTCCGTAAGGTCCTGAAACCTTACGGAATCTTATTTTCCGGCATTTTTACTGCTCTACTTTATTTCCAAGCGTAATATCAACGGTTTCGCTGTGATAACCGTCGCTGCCAAGAGTCATAACGGTGATCTGCGCCGTATCGCCTTTGGCATAGTATTCCAGCTGTCTTTGCAGTTCATCCATGGAGGAAATCTGAATGCCGTCAAACTCGGTAATGATATCGCCCTTTCTAAGCCCTGCCGCCTCAGCCGCCGTATTTTCGTAGACCTGCGCGATATAAACACCTTCCGGCATTCCGTAGGCGGACGATACTTCATTGGTTACACTGATGCCGGAAATGCCAAGATATCCTCTTTCTTCTTCCGCTACTTTGTTCTTCGTTTCCCGTAACATCAAATCCGCAATGATCGGACTTGCCGCAGAGATCGGAATCGCATAGCCCATACCCTCGATAACGCTTCCGCCGATTTTATTGGAATTGATACCGATTACTTCGCCTTTCATATTTAAAAGGGCGCCGCCGGAATTACCCGGATTGATTGCGGCATCCGTCTGAATAAATGTGCCCGTACTGCCATCCGAAAGTTCCATATCCCTGTCAAGCGCACTGATGACACCCGTTGTCACCGACTGGCCGTAACCGAGAGAATTTCCGATTGCAATGGCCGGCTCTCCGACTTTCAGAGAATCCGAATCGCCCAATGTTGCAATGGCGATCTGTTCCAGTGTGGAATTAAGAATATTTTCAGTCGGTACGGCAATGATCGCCAGATCCATCTTGGCATCGGTCCCTTTGATGACCGCCTCCGCCTCGCTGCCTTCTACAAACTGTACCATCAGTTTGTCCGCATCCATGACCACGTGATAATTGGTTACGATTAAAAGTTCCGAATCATTTTCGCCAACGATGATACCGGAGCCGCTCGCTTCCGCTTCACTGGTCATCGCCTGCCCGAAATACGACATTGTTTCCGTATAAGTGTTGCTGATGGAAACAACCGAAGGCATAACGGCTTTTACTACGCCCGAAACATCCTGTACCGCCGCCACCTGCGGCGCCGTCTCAAGCGTCATTTTAATATCTTTCTCCTGACCGGAAGCAGCTGCTTTATCGTCGGTTTCCTGTTCCGTTTCAGACAAAGCTTCTCCGGTCTCTTTTCCCACATCCGCCTGTTCGCTTATTTCCGCGCTGACTGCCGTTTCCGCTTTCCCGCCATCCAGCATTCCCGTTGCCGCCTCTACCGCATAAAAGCCGAGTCCGGCGCAGACGCCGAAAAACAACCCGAGAGATACGCTGATAAGCGCCTTTTTCAAAAAAGGAGGCATCCCGTCCTTTTTTTTCTTCTTTTTATCTTGTTCATTCTGTCCGTAATCGCCCGGATAGGTATTTCCATACTGGTAGCTTCCCGTATTCTGCCCGGCGCTCTGACTCCGGTACATCCCGGTATTATATCCGTAGTCTCTGCCCGTATGGTCGAAATAACTGTTCGTCTGACCGGCGTTTCCGTAAACATCCATCGACGGCTGACTGCCTGTCTTCGCCTGCGCATTCTGCCCGGTCTGCGTACCCGGCATATTCTGGGAAGACTGGGAACTCTGTGCGGTCTGGGAACTGAAAATTCCTCCTGTAATATTCAATCCCGTATTCTGAGCGGTATCCAATCCTTTGTTAAGACTGCCCGTATCATGGCTGCCCGTATCGCCGCTGCCTGCGTCACGGCCTCCCATATCATATCCGTCCATATCGCCGCTGACATTGTCATGATGATTGCCCGGAAAATTATTATCATACATAGTAAAGACCCCTTTCCTGCTCCCCGCTTTGTCCTGCGGCCGAGCCAATTTTCCTGATTGACCGCCTTCAATGGTTTATGGGACACACACCCTGTTTCCTGAAGGTATGAACACAGTATAACTTGGAATTGTGTACAAATTGTGATAAAAGTTTTTTGATTTTGTGTTTTCAAAATTTTTTTTAATCAATCCGGAAAAGATCGGAAAATCTTCCATGTCTATTCGACGGTAACAGATTTCGCCAAATTTCGCGGTTTATCCACGTCACAGCCTTTGCCGACAGCCACATAATAGCCGAACAGCTGTAAAGGTATGATCGCAAGCGAGTTCGCAAAATACGGATTGGTCTCCGGAATATAAATGACATAATCCGCCGCTTTCTCGATCTCCTTGTTTCCCTCGCATGTTACCGCCAGCACGAAAGCGCCTCTTGCCTTCACTTCCACCATATTGCTGATCGTCTTTGCATACAGATCGGGCTGCGTGGAAACCGCCGCCACAAGCGTTCCCTCCTCGATCAGGGAAATCGTACCGTGTTTCAGTTCTCCGGCGGCATAGGCCTCCGAATGTATATAGGAAATCTCTTTGAGCTTCAGGGAGCCCTCCAGCGAAATCGCATAATCGATGCCACGCCCGATGAAGAAGATATCTTTGGCGCCGATGTAACGGTTTGCAAATTTCTGGATCTGCAGTTTATTATTCAAAAGAAGTTCGATCTGATCGGGCAGGCGGCGCAGATCCGTCAGCAGAGAGGCAAAAAGGTCATCCGAAATCTTTCCCCGCGCCTTTCCGAGCTTCATCGCCAGCAGATACAGCGCAATCAGCTGCGCGCTGTAAGCCTTTGTAGTCGCCACCGCAATTTCCGGCCCCGCCCATGTATACATGACATTATCCGCCTCCCTGGCGATGGAACTCCCCACCACATTGACGATGCCCAGCACCCGAAAACCTCTCGCTTTTGCTTCGCGCAAAGCGGCCAGCGTATCGGCTGTTTCCCCCGACTGGCTGATGACAATGACCATCGCCCCTTCTTCCAGAATCGGGTCCCGATAACGAAATTCCGAAGCCAGATCGACTTCCACCGGAATCCTGGCCAGCCCTTCCAGCACATATTTTCCCGTCATGCCGGCATGGTAGGCGGAACCGCAGGCAACGATATGAAGCTTTTTAATTTCCCGCAGTTCGTCGTCCGTCATACCCAGTTCTTCGATCACCACATCTTTCCCTTTGACTCTTGGAGTCAATGTATCGGCGATGGTCTTAGGCTGCTCATACATTTCTTTTAACATGAAATGCTCATATCCGGCCTTTTCCGCCGCGTTGGCATCCCAGTCGATGGTAACGGCTTCTTTCTCGATTTCTTCCTCGTCCACCGTATAAAAGTGCATATGATCCGCGCGCAGCCTGACCACTTCATGGTTATCCACATAATAGACTTTTCTCGTATACTTTAAAATCGCCGGCACATCGGAGGCAATGAAGCATCCGTCTTTATTTTCTCCCACGATAAGCGGACTGTCTTTTCTCGCCGCAAAAATCTGATCCGGGCAGTCCGCAAACATAATGCCCAGCGCATAAGAGCCTTCTACACGGTGCAGCACCTTTGTCACCGTTTCTAACGGGTTACCTTTATAATAGTAATCTAACAAATGGGCCAGCACTTCCGTATCCGTCTCGGAAACAAACTGATAGCCTTTTCCCGTCAGCTTTTTGCGAAGCTGCAAATAGTTTTCGATGATGCCGTTATGTACGACCGCGATCGTTTCTTCTTTATTAAAATGGGGATGCGCGTTGGCATCGCTGGGCGCGCCGTGGGTTGCCCATCTCGTATGGCCGATGCCGCACACGCCCGGCATACTTTCACCGCCGCGCGTCAGATTTTCCAGAATTTTCAAACGCCCCGCAGATTTCTGAATATCAATCTTCTCTCCGTCAAACACCGCCATACCGGCCGAATCATAGCCCCTGTACTCCAGTCTTGCCAGACCGTCCAGAATGATCGGCGCCGCCTGTTCCTTCCCAATATATCCCACAATTCCACACATATAAATCCTCCATTCCGCTCAAACCGCAAACCACGTCCAAAGCCCAAAAACCGAGTTCCCCGGATGCCGTCTCTCAGGCATCTTAGAAAGTCTTCATTCCTTATCGATTCCAATATTCCCGGTTCGCCTTTGCCGAGCATTTCACAACCAATTTCCTGGGCAGGCTCTTATATTGCCTGCCCAGCCGGTAGCCCGCATATTTAAACCCGCTCTTGATGATAACGCCCGGAATCTGCATCCACATTTTTTTCTCTTTCAGATGCGCAATCGTCATCTTTACCAGCCGGACGCCTTCCGACTCGGAAGAAACCGACGCAAAGATCTCCGGGTGATCTGCCTGGGAAACACCCAGATCGAAGTTGCGGTGAAACTGCTCGCCGCAGCTTAAATCATGGGCGTGATACACTTTCGCTTCCGGCTGATAAACAACGGCATATCCGGCCTGCACGGCATTCGCCGCATAAATCATGTCTTCATTAAATATCGTATGTTTGATAAAGCCGCCCAATGCGTCGAAAACATCTCTTTTATAAGCGGCGCACACATTGGAACAGAAATAAGTTTTGATGCCGAGTTTTTCAATATCATTTTTTGTTTTCACGGCTTTTTCCGGCGGATAGTTAAAATTCCGCGTGAATTTTTCCGCTTCCGTACAGGATTCCGGCGCCAGCTGCCGGCCATAAGCCACGGCCGCGTTTTCCTGCTCCAGCGAACGAAGCAGCGCTTCTATCAGAAATTCGTCCGCAGGAACCGCATCCTGCGTCATCATAACAAAAACAGGCGCTTCCGAACAGCGGACACCGCTGTTTCTGGTACGCCCGTGATCAAATTCCCGTTTGGATAAATGTCTGATCTGAACATTCTTATATTGTTTGGAAAAAAGCGTGCCATACGTCAGCCGGTCAAAATATTTCTGCTCCGTATTCATAATAATGATTTTGTTGACCGGAACCGTCTGATGCGCCAGTTTCTCCATTAAGTCCAAAAACTTCTGTTCAGGCTTATAAGTCAGGATGACCACATCCACTTTTTCCACAGTATCTCCCCCATATAGCATGAAAGGGCCCGAATAGGCCCCTTTGCTTTTTCCGTTAAGTTAATTTAAAGTTTTACCCGTATCGGATTCGATCTGTCTGCTGCATTCCTGCACCATTGCAGACGGTGTATATTCATAATCATTGAACAGGAACTGATGCAGCCATTTTACATTTTCTTCCAGATTAACCGGGATAACGCAGTCGCCCTTTGTGCCGAGCTTGCCTGTCGTTCTGTTCTCCTCCCGGGGGAATCCGGCCGTTTCTACAATCGTATAATTATTGACATCGGCCAGAAGCTCAACAATCTCCGTTAAATCCAAAGACGTATATACTTCACCGAATACATTATTCGCTATTTCTGCAAGCGCTGCGGGTGACGCTTTTTTCGCCTGTTCCGCTACCGCGCTCAAAACTTCTCTCTGATGCTGCGCACGCGTAAAGTCGCCGCCGGCAATATAACGGATACGGCAATATCCGGTAGCCTGCAGACCGTCAAGAAGCTGTTCACCGGAAGACGTAACCGGCGTATAAGAACGCTTTAAGTCATCCGCGATACATAACTGATAGTTATTCAAATGGCTGATTTCGTTATCCTTCACATCGATATAAACGCCGCCGAGCGCATCAATTGTATCTGTCAGCCCTGCAAAACCTACCGTAACGAAATCCGTAATATTCAGATCGAGATTCAGGTTCAGCATGCTGATTGCCATCTCCGGCCCGCCTTTTGCATAGGCCGCATTACATTTATTATAGCTGTCATTGCTCAGATTCAGATAAGTATCACGGAATACGGAAACGAGCCTGCATTCCCCGGTATCCTGGTTAATGGATGCGATCATAATCGTATCGCTTCGGGTATCCTTTGTCAGAGAACCCGTCGTGGAATCCACACCGAACAGCGCAATATTCCGAAAGCCCTTCATCGTCGTTTCTTCTTTTTCCTTCACGACATCGTTGACAATGATCTTTTCTTCATCCAGCTCCATTTTACCGGTCTTCTCGCCCTTCATAACGCCATAGAGAACGACTACCATAATCGACAGAACGAATAATTCCGTTATAAAAAGGATAATTCTTCTTCTCTTTTTCTTTGCCTGTTCTTTCTTCTTTTTCTTAGAGGAAGACTTCTTCTTTCCGGAAGGTCTGTCATCCTCATAATATCGTCCGCCCGATGATCTGCGTGAAGAACCCGAAGACTTTTTGGCAGGTCTTCTCTCGTCTTCATAGTCATAATCGTAATCGTAAGAATCTCTACTCTTCTTTGTCATATTTTGTACTCCCTCAATTCCCTTTTTTCTGTGCTGAAAACCTGTGTCTGATAAAAATATCACAAATTACAAATCACAAAACGACACAACTACCTTACAAGATTATACTACATCTTGTCATAATTGCAAGAATCTTGTGTCATGTTCAGGAATTATTTAGAATTCCTTAATATTTTCCTTATGAAAGTTTTCTTCCTAATAGTATGACTTTAATAGGCGTTTTTATTTATAAAACCCTTAAATATCGTCAGCAGCATAATTTTAATATCAAAAGAAAGCGTCCAGTTCTCGATATAAAAAATATCGTATTCCACCCTTCGTTTGATGGGCGTATCGCCGCGATAGCCATTGATCTGAGCCCATCCGGTCAGCCCCGGCCTCACCTGATGTTTTACCATATACCGCGGTATCTCTTCCCTGAATTTTTCCACATACTGCGGCCGCTCCGGTCTCGGCCCCACAACGCTCATATCCCCTTTCAGAATATTAAAAAACTGCGGAAGCTCGTCCATGCTCGTTCTGCGAAGCAGTTTCCCGACTCTTGTGACGCGCGGGTCATCTTTCACCGTCCACCCCTTTTTCTCCGCTCCCGGCTTCTGCACTTCCATCGTCCTGAATTTATACATCAAAAAAGGTTTATTATGCAGCCCGATGCGCTCCTGTTTAAAAATAACAGGCCCTTTGCTGCTGCATTTGATCGCGACCGCGGCGGCGATCATAATCGGAGAAAAGAACAACAGGCCGAACAGGGAACAGACAATATCGATAAAACGTTTCATAATCCAGTTCAGCGTATTGGTAAGCGGTACATAACGAATATTGACGACCGCCAGCCCCATCAGATCTTCCGTATACGGCCTGCTCGGAAAAAGGCTGTTGTAATCGGGAATAAACTTCGTATGCACACCCGATTTCTCGCACAGGTCAACGATGTATTCCAGCCGGTCATAATCATTCAGCGACAGCGTAATCGCAATTTCATCCAGCTTATTCTCCGGCAGAATATAAAGCAGATTTTCGATCCTTCCAAGAACTTTGACGCCCTTGTACATCGTGCCTCTTGGCACCGCGTCATCCAGAATTCCCCGGACTACATAGCCCCATTGCGGATTGGCGTTTAATCTGTTGATGTATTCCTCCGTTGCCCTGGAATAGCCGACCAGCAGGATATATTTCAGATTATAGCCTTTTTTACGCAGATACTGGAGTACAGAACGGATGATGGAACGGCTGATCGTCGCAAAGGTAATATTGATCACATAGAACATCGCGATCATAATACGGGAAAAGTGTATCTGCTTTACCATATACCATCCCGCCATCAGAATAATGATTCCTACCGTATTCGCCTGAAAAATATTAAAAATTTCATATTTATGAACCGTGGCACGCTTAGGCGTGTACATATTAAAATAGTAGTACAGCGCCAGATAGACGGGCACAATAAAATAAAGCAGTTCAAAATATGTCTGCCATTGCAGCGCGCCGATCTGCGGATCGTTTTCCGAAAACGGGCCTGCGAATTTCAGATACCAGGAAAGCGCATAGGAAAGAATGATAACAAGCGCATCGATCAGGACATGCAGTCTGTTAAAGTATTTCTGATTATCTTTTATCATAGGAGCCTCCCGATCATCAGCGACTGGTAAACCGTCTGATTATATTCCACCAAAGCATTCCCTGTATGCGGCAGTAAGAAAAGAAATGCCGGTGTTCATAAGGCACTTTACGCCTTCTCGCTTCGGGCTTCGTGCAGAAACGGATTCCTTTTAAAAGCCCGCACAGATATGTTTTTCCAAGTCCTTTTTTCATAAAAAAGACCGTTTTGATTCCAAAACCGAGCAGCAGAAACGGGAGATTTAATAACACCTGCAGTACAGGCATATTTTTATAAATCAAATAAACGCTGTTAATGGCGGATAAATCCGTTTTAAACCGATTGTAGCGGGAACCGGAAGAAGCGCTCCCGACGTGGTATACGCGGGCTTTCGGCGCAAATACGCTGCGGTATCCGTAAATCCTGGCCCGATATCCGAGATCAATATCTTCCAGATAGGCAAAATGATTTTCGTCCAGCATTCCGATCTGTTCGAATACTGCCATACGGTAGATAGCGGCTCCGCCGCAGGCAGCAAAAATGGAATATCCTGTCCGGTATTCTTTCTCCGGCCTGCCCTTTCCGAGCGCAAAGGCCCATCCAAGTGCACAGTACAGATCGCCGGCATCGTCAATCCTGCTTTTATCTTTCATGGAAATCATTTTTGCAGAAGCCGAGAAAATCCGTTCATCCTGCTCCATAACCGCTTCCAGCTCCCGCACAAAACCCGGCTCCACGATCGTATCGTTATTCAGGAAAATAACATACTTCGTTGTCGTTGCCACAATGCCCGCATTCACCGCCCTGCAGAATCCCGTGTTTACCGAAAAGGAAATATACTCCACTTCCGGAAAATCATCGGCTACCAGGTCGAACGTGCCGTCGGTGGAACCGTTATCGATCACGACGATATGCGTATCTTCCTTTGCCAGCGATTTCAGGCATTTTTCCAGATAATGCCGGCCGTTGCAGGTCGGTATTACAATCGTTGAATTCATTTTGTTAAATCTCCATTGCGTTTATTTTTACCGTAATCCGGGGGTCCCAGACGACAAGAAATCCCATTTCCCGGGCCGCCCGTCCGAGCTCCATGCTCAGCTTTCCATACCCCGCCTCATCACAGGAAATGCCGGAAACATCCGCTAACAGCTGCTTTCCCGTCTCGGTATATGGAACACCTGTGATTTCTTCAAATACCGGGCGCATCCCTTCGCCAAGCCGCATGCAGCGGATATCGACCGCCGCGCAGTCCTGCGCAAGCGCCGCCCGATGGGTGCTGCCTCCGCTGTATTCTCTGTGCAGTCCCTTATAGAGCCGGTTTCCTTCACCATCATAAATTCCTGACGCTATCTTATTATGTCCGTCAAGAATCCGGCCGCCGACGATTCCCACATCCCGGCGAGCCGTCAGTATATCAGGTATATATTCGATTCGGTAAAATCCCAGATGCAGAGAATGGGAAATCTGCGTTTTCCATCCTCTGGAACGGCAGAAATCTTCCAGCGCGGCCTTCCCGGCATCGTAAGCATACATCTTGCTGGCGGTATTATCCGCCGTGGACTGTTCATGACAGCGCCAGTGATACAGCACGGACGGCACATGAACAATCTGTTCCGGAAGACGCACCGCCAGCACGGACTGCATAAGCCCGCCGACAATCCGCAGCACCAGGTCATAATCCTGCGCACCGTCATATTTTTTCCGCAGTTTCATCCGTTTCATCCAATCGGTGCGCACCATCATAAAATGACAAATATAATTGTTGGACAAAATCAAATCCAGATTAAAGTTTTCTTTTCTGTTCGGTGTTCTGTAACTTCCGTTATTTTCAAACTTATCTTCGTCACTGTATAACAAAACAGGTGTTTCTTTATTTTCTCCCGTTTTTGCCCTGTCGATGGCAAGCGCCATTTCATAAAGCGCATCCGGGGCCAGCAGATCGTCGTGATCAAGCAGTCCGATATAATCGCCCGACGCTTCCTTAATGCCGGCGTTGGTATTCTGCGAAATGCCGCCGTTTTCTTCCAGACGAAAATAACGAATCCGGTTTTCTTTCTCTTTCTTCTGATATTCCGCCGCCACCGCTTCTGCCCGGCCGCTTTTTCCCGCGTCCGCGATGATCAGTTCCCATCTTTCATAGCTCTGGTTTCTGACGGAATCGATCAGCTCCCGCAGATATTGTTCTTTCGTTTCATAGGCCGGAACGACAATGCTGAAACAGTAAGGAAATCTTTTCCAATCCGTTCTCTGCGCCGCGAGACATGCCTCATCCGGTTCCTCATAAACATAGTCTGCCTTTTTTTCTTCTTCTATTCGTTCCCTGGCCGCATAAAAAGCATGACGAAGCCCGTTCTTTCGAAGATAACGGAATGTTTTTTTCACATTACTGATTTTTAAAATACGATTTCCCATTTTCTCCCGATAGCGTAGAATCGCCCTGAAATCAGGACGATTCTACCTTTTCCCATCTTCTTACAGATATGCCTTTAAATCTTCTGTCAATTTCTGCAGTTTAGCTTCCGCATCTTCCAGGCTGCTGCCTTTTACGCCCATATAAAATTTGATTTTCGGTTCTGTTCCCGAAGGCCGTGCGCAGCACCAGGAATCGTTTGTCAGGTCAAAATAGAGCACATTGGAGTTCGGAAGCCCGGTTTCGCCTTCTTCGCCGGATTCCAGATTCAATGTTCTGCCCGTCGTATAATCCCTGAATTCTTTCACTTTCAGCTCGCCAAAATTCTTCGGCGGATTGCTTCTCAGTTTATTCATCAGTTCTTCGATTTCTTTCGCGCCGTCGATGCCCTTCATGGTAATGGAATACTGGCTCTCTTTAAAATAGCCGTACTTCTCATAAAGCGCGATCATCTGATCCCAGACGGTCTTTCCGTTCTTTTTGCACCATGCCGCCATCTCGCACAGACACATCACCGCAACGATGGCGTCCTTGTCCCTCGCATGGGTTCCCGCAAGACAGCCGTAGCTTTCTTCCAGACCGAATACATAGTTGTTGGAGCCGGTCTGCTCAAACAGCTTGATCTGCTCGCCTATGTACTTAAATCCCGTCAGCACTTCGATACATTTTACGTTATAATCATCCGTAATCGCTTTCGCCATATTGGTTGTAACGATTGTCGTAACAAGCGCGGGATTCTCCGGCATCTTACCGGAAGCGGTTCTTTCTCTCAGAATATACTCCGCAATCAGCATCCCCGACATGTTTCCGGTAAAGGGAATATATTCGCCGCTCTTCGTATCGAGCGCATAGATTCCCAATCTGTCCGCATCCGGGTCGGTCGCGAGCACGATATCCGCATTTCTTTCTTTTGCCAGTTCAAGCGCCAGCGTAAAGGCCTTCGGGTCTTCCGGATTCGGATAGGCAAGCGTTGTGAAATCCGGGTCGGGCATTTCCTGTTCCGGCACAACATAAACATTCTTAAAGCCGATTTCATCCAAAATCCTTCTGACCGGCAGATTTCCGGTTCCGTTAAAAGGAGAGTATACAATTTTCATATCATCCGCAGCTTCCGCAATGATTTCCGGATGAATGATCTGCTTCTTCAGCTCCGCCATATACTGATCGTCAATTTCCTGTCCGATTACCTGATAAAGCCCGGCTTTGACCGCATCCGCTTTCTCCATCGTCTTTACATCATGATAGTCCGTCACGTTATTGACTTCCGTAATAATCTCCTGATCTCTTGGCGCCGCTACCTGTGCGCCGTCTTCCCAGTAGCATTTATAGCCGTTATACTCCGGCGGATTATGGCTTGCCGTAATCACAATACCGGAAATACAATGAAGCGTACGCAGCGCGAAGGACAGTTCCGGCGTCGGCCGAAGCGATTCGAATACGTAAGCTTTGATGCCGTTGGCCGCCAGACAGAGCGCCGCTTCATCCGCGAACTCCGGAGACATTCTTCTGGAGTCATAAGCGATTGCCACGCCTTTCTCTTCCCCGCCCTGTTTCTTAATATAATTTGCCAGGCCCTGTGTTGCTTTGCGGACAGTATAGATATTCATGCGGTTCGTTCCCGCGCCGATCACACCCCGCAGTCCGCCGGTACCAAATGCCAACTCCTTATAAAAGCGGTCTTCAATTTCTTTCTCATCATCTTTGATCGCCTGAAGTTCGTTCTTCGTCTGCGCGTCGAAATAAGAATCTTCCAGCCAGAATGCATACTGTTCTTTGTAACCCATTCCTTTTTACCTCCATCATTATTCTTTCCCCGCATACGGGTTCCATCCGTATGCCGCAATACGTTACGTACAAGTATAACACATTATGATTCAATTTTCAAAGCAAAGTCGCTCCGGTCCAGTGAAAAATTCGGATTGTAGTACGGATCCCCGGCCTTCAGTTCTTTACGCCATTTTGCGCGGAAACGTTCCGACTCTTCGTTATAACGGGCCGCCCGCTCGCCTTCGTTGTCCAGCCCTCTTGACGCGGACTCGTAGTGGTAAAGTTCCGCAAAAGGCGTAAACACATTCAGATATCCCGCCGCCCTTATGCGCAGACAGAAATCCACATCGTTTAAGGACACCGCAAACGATTCATCCAGCCCGCCGACCTCTTCATAAATCTCCTTTTTCACCATCAGGCAGGCGCCTGTCACGGCTGTCATATTTTGTACATAACACAGTCTGCCCATATAGCCGAGGTTGCTGCTGCTCACCCGGTAATGCGTATGGCCCGCTGTCCGGTGCGCTCCCAGTCCGATCACAACGCCCGCATGCTGGATGGTCTTGTCGGGATAATACAGCTTGGCGCCGACCGCGCCGACATCTTTGCGCTGGGCATACATTAGCAGCTCTTCCATCCAGTCCAGGGTTATGACCTCCGTATCATTGTTGAGCAAAAGCACATAATCGCCGGACGCGGCGGATACACCCAGATTATTGATACGGGAATAATTAAATTCCCCTTCATACGTTACGATCCGAATCTGTGTATTTTTCCGCAGTTCCTCATAATAACGGAAGATTTCATCGCTCGTACTGTTGTTCTCCACGACAATAATCTCATAATTGTCGTAACTGCTTTTTTCTATAATAGAAGTAATACAGCGTTTCAGGTCTTCGTAATGGTCTTTGTTCGGAATCACGACGGATATCCGCGGATTGCCCTGAATCTCATACCGGATGCGGTAGATCGTATCGAAGGCTTTGGTAGAAGTAATTTCAAAATTTTCAAACCCGAGTTTTTCCAGATGATCGGCTACCGCGCCTTTTCCCGCCGCAATGCAGTAAGCCTTCGCGTTCAAATCCGCGGCCACGCTGCCCTTATGGGAACGCCAATAGTACAGTAATTTGGGAATGTGCACGATATGCTTCGCCTGAGCGGTCAGACGCAGAATCATATCGTGATCCTGACTGCCGTTGTACTTAGGCCGGAAAAGCTCCGTTCCGGCGAGCAGTTTTCTGTCAAATACGCTGAAATGACAAATATAATTGTTCGCGCGCAGATTATCGATCGCAAAATCAGGCTTAAAATGAAGCGTGATCATATTGTCGATGCTGTTTCCGTGAAAAGTTGCCTCATCGCAGTAGATGTAATCCGCATTTTTTTCGCAGATCGCTTTCATATATTCATAGAGCGCCGCCGGATGCAGTATATCGTCATGGTCAAAAAGACCGATATATTCCCCGCCTGCCAGCGAAAGGCAGAAATTGGTATTGCCCGCAATGCCGCCGCTTCTTTCATGCCGCCTGTACAAAATTCGGCTTTCCGTTCCGACAAGCTCCCGCAGTTTCGGATGCGCCTGTAAGTACTGCCTGTCCTTTTCGATATACGCTTCGCACATCTGTTCCACATAATCGTGTTCCGCATCGGAATCATCCGTCAGGCAGAGCTCCCAGTTCTCATAAGTCTGTGCAAGCACGGAATCGATTGCGTCCGTCAGGAACTGTTTCGGCGTATTATATAAAGGTACAAGAATGCTGATTTTGATTTCCCGCGCAAAAATCGTCTCCCGCTGCTCCCGCGCTTCTTCCGGCGTTGGGAAACCGGCCGTACCGTGCGAAGCCTTCGCTTTTTTCTCAATCCGCTTGGCATCCAGTTTCCGGAGAACGCCCTTGACGCTTCCGTAATAACCGAGGCGCTCTTTCGTTCTCTGCATCCAATGCACCGCCGAACGCAGCGGTTTGGAAAGCTTCCAGAAAATACTGCCTTTAATCCGTTTCAGCTTCTGTTCCAGATCGGCCGCGCGCCCTTCCGCATCCGCCAGCTTCCCGGCAAGCACATGGTTCTTTTGCCGTTCCCGTTCATAGGCTTCTTTATAATAACGAGCGTTTTTTTCTGACACATCTGTCGTTTCTTTCATCGGCCTTACCTCCGTCCCGCCGTTTCGGCTGTTGTTTTTCTATTTGTTTCCGTCCGGTCATTTCCGGTTAAATCTGCTTTTAATTTTCGATTATTAAAAAACGATTCTATATTTTACCGGCATTTTTCAATATCGTGCGTAATTTAATTCAGATGATTTAGAGGTCATTTTACGACCATTTCCCTGTCGGACCATGTCAGAAATTGTCGGCCGCTTTCAGCGTCCGTTAAGAGCATTCCGACGCGCCAAACACCGGAATGCAATTTTTCCTTCTTTATGCGGAGTGTAAACCCTGACAGCGAAATGTTGACCTGACCGGTTAAAACAGCCTCCGCATCCTCCCGTCTCCAGGGGTTCGGCGCCGCCTTGCAGAAAGTCCCGTCAGGCCGCTGAAATACAATGTTTCTGATATACTTTGCATTGTCTTCTCCAGGGAGATAGCTCCATCCCATCAGGAACATGATATCCGGTTCTTCAAGATGAATCTTATGCTGTTCTTCCGCCCGGTCGATGGTCAGCTGTACCTGCCCTTTTTGAGCCCTTGCAAGATTTCCTGCATTTTCCAAAATCAATTCTGTCGTTTTTAAGTGCTCTTCATACCCAAATTTAAAATTACATGCGTAACGGGAAGCATTGTCAATCAGGTTCTTATGATAGAATCCGTCCCAGCCGTTCATGCCCGGATGCCTCGCATACAGATTTTCCTTCTCATGCAGAAGCCTTTCCCATTTCCCTTCATCTTCTTCATCAAGCCCCCGGCTGAGAGACTCGTCATGATATAAAACGGCGTCATTCCGAAGCACATTATAGTATCCCGCTTCCATCAGTTTGAAGCAAAAATCCACATCGTTATAGGCTACTTTCATGGATTCCTCAAAGCCGCCGATTTCCCGGTATTTCTTTTTCCCGATCATAAGACAGGCCGCCGTAACGCCGATGACATCATAGACCGCCTGATTGTGCCCATAATAATAACATCTGTCATCCGGGAAAGTAATCAGTTTATGGGACGGCCCGATGTTTAGATTGGTGATTCCGGCATGCTGGATCCGATCGCTTCCCGCATACCACAGTTTGGCTCCCACGGCTCCCGTATAGGGCTGCGCTGCCTGTCCCGCCATGATGCGCAGCCAGTCCTTCTCAATGATTTCTATATCGTCGTTTAAAAATAAAAGATATTCTCCCCGCGCGCCGGCCGCCCCCAGATTACACATGGCGGAGAAATTAAATTCCATCGGTTCATACAAATAGAGAAACCCGTATTCTTCCCGCAGCGCTTCCACACGGCTTTTGTTCTCCGGCGTACTGCCGTTATCCACGACAATCCATTCATAGTTTTCATACGCCGTCCTCTCCCGGAAAGACGAAAGACATTTTTCCAGCGTCTCCGGATGGTCTTTTGACGGAATAATCACCGAGACCATACCGGCCGGCGCTTCATAGACAACATGAAAAATATCCGGTTCCGGACCGCATTCGAGCTCCGCCCGAATCCCTCTTCTCTGCAGAGCCGCTTTCCTGGTTTGCAGAAAATCCGGACCGCATCCTTTCATGTCACGGCCCCGCTCCAGTTCCGACCTCAGCAGATTTTCAACGACCTCCAGCACATCTTCGCCCTGTGCTTTGGCTTCCGCAATCTGTTTCTGCCCGGCCTCGTCCGGTTCATACCGGTTGTGGAAAAGCACCTCTTCGATATGGGAAATGCCGGCCTCCAGCGCATAAGCCTTTTCTTCCAGCCGCAGGCACAGATCATAAAAGCTGTCCGTCCGGCCGCAGCTTTCTTCCAGCAGTCCGCCGCACATCGATTTTCTGACGATGATCATATGCCCCATATAACAGAAAGAAAGCATCGTATCCGGCGACCAGCATGGTTTAAACCACGGGTGCATCCGATTTAACAGATTCTTCCAATAATAATCTTCATCCGCATAGGCAAACAGGCAGTTCCCTTTTTCCCGGAACCAGTCTGCGGCTTTCGAAACCGCGCTTTCCTCTATGATACCGTCGCCGCAGGCAACGATACAAATGTCCATGTTCTCCGGCTCGATTATCCGGAATCCCTCTATCCGCAGAAAACCTGTCCGGCCCGATTCTTTCGCGTCTTCCGCGCTTTCCACGATTTCCGCCGGGCTGTGCGGCACCCTTCCGCTTCCTTCCGTCCGGGCAATCCATTGCAGATATGGGTGTTTCTGCCGGAACACTTCCTGTTCATAGGCACGGCGTACTTCTTCCGCTCCCGCCGCCCCGTCTCTCTTCGCGTCCTTTTTCCGATTTTCGCCGGTCCCTCCACGGGAAAACGCCGTAAGCGCATGATAACATTTCCGCACCGGCGCGGAAGCTTTAAAGAGCGCATTGCCCTGAATGCGTCCCAGCCGGAAAGCCAGATCGGCTTCTTTCGCCTCCGCATCCGCTATTTTTCCGGCAAGAAGCGTATTTTTCTTTTTCTCTCTCTCGTAGGCCGCCCGGTAATAAGCCGCCCAGTCATACTTTTCCCCCGTCATCTCAAAACAATCCCTTCTTCTGCATATGGCGTACCGTCTCTTCCGGCATTCTTGTCACCTGCATGGTAACTTCCAGCACATTCTCCCGCCGTTGTTCCGCTTCCGCCGGCCACAGTGTGATATTCGGATCCTGCGTGGCAAAAGCATAAACGCCTTCCCCCGTCCGAACGCCGTTCGTCGAGATGCCTTTCCCTTTCACCGGAACGGACTTACCGTTCCATTTGATCTCTTCCAGATAAACAATGCAGAAATCGCTGCACGGGTCGATGCGGACCGCTTTCCGTTCTCCTTCGAACACGAGGCGGAACTTCCGTTCCGTGCCGGAAGCATCTTCCAGGAAAAAGGAATCCGCTTCCGAAAAGCCGTTCCCCTTATCTTCATAGATCTGCACTCTTTCTCTCTGCTTCTCGGCCGGAGAACGCATCGGAAGTTCCGACAGCGCATAGACGGGCTGATTGATAACATCCCTTATTTCTTCCATCGACATTCTTTTCCCCGTCACATATTTCTGGAACTTCATCTCCTGCCGTCTGTATCCTTCCGCTTCGGCTTCCGTCACGCCCAGCTTGTCCAATATTGAATCCAAATTTAATTTATTTCTTTTTTCGTTTTCCAGCAAATAACAATAAACCGCCCTGAATGCGATCTCCTTTGCTTCAACCTGTCTGGAAAATGTCCATTCGTAATCAATCACATGCCACTGACCGTCTTCCGTAATCAATATATTCGAAAAAATCAGGTCATAATCAGTAACTGCGGCCTCTTCATGATACGAAATCCGCTCCAGGTATTCATCAAATAACGTGTGAAATTTTTCAAATTCATCCCGTTCCAGACAGTCGTCCAGCAATTCTTCCAGCGTTTTTCCCTCCAGGTATTCAAATATGACGCTGGCGTCACTTCCATCTTCTTTCCCGGAAATCAAATCTTCTTTTAATTTACAGCTGTTTATTTGGAGTTTTCCGCCTGTGAAGCGCGCCGTCAGCTTTTCGTACGAATCATGGATTCGCCGGATATGTTCGCTGCCTTCATTTGATAACGCATGTTTTTCAATTTGTCTGACCATTTTTCCATCGCTGTTATTCTCGGTCAGGAGCGTCTTGATCTGAAAGGCTTCGGCCCGGTCATTGGAATATTTGGCATATTTAATTTCAGGTGTTTCGCCCAAAACCATCAGATAAGAATTGGAAAAAAGAGGAAATTCCCCTTCTTTTATCAACGTATCAAATACCAGTTTTTCATCGAAGAGCTGCAGCCTCTCCCGGTCGAAGTTCCGCTGATTGGAAGTAAGCTCTCCCGGCTTCGGCAGACGGCTGTCCGAATAAAGGCTTGTCATAAACTTATAATCCGGATAAGGGTAATACATAGATACATCCGAAAAGCCGCACTGTCCGGCTGCTTTTATGAGTCCTTTCCTTGTAAAAGTCCTGACAACGCCTCCCTCCGGATAGTCTTCCAGACTGCTGAACCATGTGCCGAGATGATCTTCTTTACAGCCCGCCCAATATTTTAATCCCAGTTTGTTCTCGATCGCAATAACAATACGGCCGTTATTTTTTATGTGTTTTCCGACAATGCGCAAAAAATCTTCATAAGGGGTATCGGAACTGATATAGGCCTGGGCATACTCATAAACGCCGACCAGACAGATATAGTCATAATCACATGGCAGATCCGGTTCGATATCCTGAAAATTCCCGAGATGAATCGTTATGTTTTCGCAGTCCATATGCCTGTAAGCATTGATCAGACTTCTTTTTCTTGATAAATCCACACAGGTTACTTCTCCGGCCTTTCTGGCCAGCGCTCCTGTAACAGCCCCGCATCCTGAACCGATCTCCAGCACCTTCATGCTCTTATCGATGGGAAGCCAGTCCACGATATTTTCCCGAAGCGCCGACAAATGATAGAGGACCGGCCAGCTCTTCCGCTCCTCAATGATACGTGGATACTCCACTTCCGCATAATTTTTCGCAATCTCAAGCAGTTCATCCTCGACCGCCCCGTCGCAGTAATAATCCTCGCCCGGATAATGCGTAAGGTCAAGCCTGACCTTTCCGATTTCTTCTGTCACCGTAATCCTCCGTTCCCACACTTCTTTTTCTTTATTTTATCGACCGGCTCTGCGGCGCTCTGCATTAACAACAGCGGAAGCGCCAGATAGATTCCGTAAGCATACCTGAATTCATCGTTGACCGGCGACGCAATCATTAATGTCACCAGCACTCCTATGACAGGCATAAAATAAAACAGGTTTTTACCTTTGATGAAGCAATACAGCAATAAGAATGCCATAGCATACGTATTTAATGCCAGACTCCAAAATGTATTCCAAATGTCACAATATAAATTCATCAATCTGTCGATTTTCGAACTGATACCGGCCGGAAACAACGGATCTCGGTAAATGCCGATTTCACCGGCAAACTGGTGGACTCCTTCTCTGAAATACAGATAATTTGACATTTTCTGATACCAGTATCCCCTCGATTGATTCAAGAAAGCCGTGATATAGTCTACCGGGTTCTTCCATCCTACAGACAGATACATTTTCATAAATTCAATTTTATGTGCCGTTATATACTCCTGATCGCCAATTCCCCGTATTGTATTTTTAACCGGATCGGAAATATGCGAATCATAGCACGCTCCAATCGCTTCCATATCGACAATATTTTCAATAATTTCTTTATTCTTTTCAGAAAATATGCCGTCATTTTGAATCGTATACGCAATCTGCTGAAGGGGGACCGACAAAGCCTCCACAACATCCGGTTCCGCAACATGAAACCCCGGAATAACGGCTCCCTTGTATACCACAATCAGCAGCAGACAAATACCGACCGTGGAAATCCAATGTTTCAAATGTTTTCTGTGATGCCAGAACAAAAACGGCAAAGTCAGAAACCACGCATACAGCCCGTTTGTACGGGAAAAACAGAATAAAAACGTACTGATAATATAGAGCGGCCACATGTATCCTTCAAGCTTCGCTTTTACACGGCTCTGTTCTTCCATCAGCATCAAAATCAGGCAGTGTGCCAGTAAAGTATAGGCAAAAAGAGTATCTTTCCATATGCTGACAGAATAAACACAGTGCAGCGGCTCCAACATATAGATAACTGACGCTGTCAGCCACACCCGCGCCGATGTTTTTTCGTAATAATAACATAATATCCACCATAGCAGAATTGAAAAAAGAAGAAAACTAATGAAGGAGAGCAATGCTATACGGCACTGGTACCCCCCCCTATTCAAAAAAGCTTTCATCATCATCGTGTGTAACCAGGGATGATGATTGCTATATTCCGCATTTCCTATGGCCTGCTGAATCTGATAATAGGTATCTTTGCTCAGTATGCCCGGAAACCAGTTCATCCAAAACAAAAACCGGACGCCCGCCATTGTCGCAAATATAAATATTCCGGACTTTTTTGAAAGATTTTTCCCTTCCGGCGTTTTCGTTCCGGTCTTCGGGCAAGCCATATGCAGAACATCTGTCAGCACAAAATAAAAAAGAAAAGTCCATATAACGATGCCCGCCAAAGCAAGGCACAGCCAATGAAAAAAATTCCCATGAAAACGCCATGCGGATACCGCCATATATCCGAAAGTCTCACAGCAGGCAAAGAAACAGGCTCCGATCAGTTTTATCTTCTTTTCTCTTTTATCCCCTGTATCCCGTCCGGAAGCCAGATATAAGAGTAAAACCAAAACAACCGGATATATGCTGAATTCATCCATCTTCCGAATCAGATAAAAGTATAATACGGCGGCCGCGGAAAGAAGACAAAATAATCTCTCAGGCATGTTCTTTTCTCCGAATAACCGAAACGCACATAATAACAGGATAACGGACAGCGTGATGCCGCATATCAGCATTTTCACGCAAATCTTTGCCAGAATCACCATACTTTCCGCCATATCGGGTCTCCGCAAAACATATTGCAGAAGGAAAGCCGCCATAAATAACAATATGATCCTGCTTTGATACGCCTTCGCCCAGGCAAATATTTTTTCCCGGTCAATATGAAACAAAGCGCCGGCAATTAATATCAGAAAGACATATGGAAAAATATTCTCCGGCCAGAAATCCCCGGCCATCAGATTACATCCGATTGTCATAAAAAGCGTTAATGCAAATTTCAGGCAATATACATACCCTATCTTACTCATCTCAAATATTGTCCCTTTTTGCTTCTACAAAATCTGAATCGTTGAATTCATATCGTAGAACCCGACCGTGTCTTTATCCGAAATGACCGTCAGGTTCAGTACATCATACAGGCGGTGATAAACCGTAAAATCATCCCCCTCATAACCGGTCACACCGAGCGAAAGCAAATATTCTCCGCCCTGCAGATTCATCTCCTGTGTAAAAACAATTTCTTTCCGTTCTCCCGCCTTCACAGATTCCAGAAAGGCTTTCTCGAACATCGTATTGGTTCCCGTAATTTCCGTTCCCTTGATATTTTTAATGGTAAAAGCAAAAACAGGCGCCGCAATATCCTCCGCCATATCAACCTTCATATGAATGTGAAAACTGCTGCCCTTGAGAATCGCGGATGTTACCGTTCCTTTTTCATCCGTTATATAATACTCCGTAATCACCGCTTTTTTGGAGCCGTATTCCAGCAGATCCGGATTGACGCAGCCCGCCTTTTCGGCCTTTTTTTTCTTTCCGCCGGCCGCCAGCTCGCGCAGCTGTTTATCGTCCAAAAGCCGCTCCGCACCGGGCTCTTCTATCGTATACTGTCCTACCAGCACCTGCTTGTAGGCATCGATCATTTCTTTGGGATTTCCCTCGCCCAGCTTCACGCCCTGATTTAACAGCACCACTCTGTCACAGTATTTACTGATACTGCTCAAATCATGACTGACGAAGACGATGGTTTTACCCATTTTCTTAAATTCTTCAAATTTATGATAACATTTTGCCTGAAAAAAAACGTCTCCGACGGAAAGCGCTTCGTCGACGATCAGAATTTCCGGTTCAATGTTAATAGCCACCGCGAAAGCAAGCCTGACAAACATACCGCTGGAATAGGTCTTGACAGGCTGATGAACATATTCTCCAATATCGGCAAATTCCAGAATATCATTCATTTTTTCATCGATTTCTTTTTCCGAAAAGCCGATCATCGTCCCGTTTAAATAAATATTTTCGATCCCGTTATATTCCATGTTAAAACCCGCACCCAGCTCCAAAAGCGCAGATATCCGTCCGTTGACGGAAACTTCTCCTCTGGTCGGGTTCAAAACGCCCGTAATGATCTTTAAGATTGTAGACTTACCGGAGCCGTTTGTCCCGATGATTCCGACGGTCTCACCCTGTCGAATCGTCAGATTGATACCCTTCAGGGCATGGTGCTCCGTATGCTTTTTCTTCCGTCCGAATCCAAACGTTTCTTTTAACCTGTCGGAAGGCTTATCATATAACTTATAAATTTTCTCCAGGTCTTTTACCTGAATTGCGGCCTTTCTTTCTTCCATGTCAGAACCTTTCCCTTCCCTCCGGTTTTTCGCGCGGCATTCTGTCAAAGCACATCTGCGAAATGCACCCGCAGTTTCTTAAAGATCAATGTCGCGATGCAAAAGAGGCTGATGGTAAATATCCAGAAGTAAGTAGAAGAATAAAAATGCTCCCAGAACCATGTTTCTCCGTAAAGCGCGCTCCGGTATCCGTCCACAATATAAACGAGCGGATTCAGCTTAAAAACAGTCTTCATACTGTCCGTCAGCGTCGATATATCCCACAGAATCGGCGTCGCCCACATGCCGATCTGTAAAGCGATCGCAATAATCTGTTGTAAATCCCTGATAAATACAACGATGGCGCAGGTCAGATAACTCATTCCAAGCACCAGAAGGAACATGCAGAAACTGTAATATATGATCTGTATCGTATAGATAGTCGGATAGTAGCCATACCCGATGGCTGCGAGCAGGACAATACAGACGAAAAATAAATGGATAAATGTCGCCGCAATTGCCTTGATGATTGGAAGTATACTGATATTAAAGACTACTTTTTTGACAAGATAATTATACTCTAATAACGCCATTGTACCCTGTGTGATCGCCTCTGAAAAATAGAACCAGGGCACCAGGCCGGCCATCAGATACAGCACATAGGGCACTTCTATGCCTCCCGCCACGAGCTGGCTTCTCGTGTCGAAAATCTTATCGAATACGAGCCAGTACATGACGACCGTAACGACAGGCTGAGCCAGCGCCCAGATAATGCCGAGGTATGAACCCGCATAGCGCTTTTTAAAATCATTTTTCGCCAGTTTCCAGATCAGGCGCCTGCTCTGAAAAAGTTCGATCGGAATTGTCGTCAGGCCGTCGTAAAAAATCGTAAAAATAACGCATGTGAATGTTATCAGCACACAACCGCTGACTTTTTTCATTTTTTCCGTCACCTGATCTGCCAGCGGATTATGGTGCATAATCAGCACAACTGCCAGAATCAGACCAAGCCCCCAGAAAATTGCAATCGCTGCGGGCTTGGGAAAGACATATTTTTTTGTTACCGTATCGTTTTCTCTCATTTGCTCACGAGATCTCCGCCTTTATTTCCGATATTTCTCCGTAAATTCTCGGATACCGCCCCATTTGGTATCCTTTTCCGACTGAATCAGTTTCACGCCCTCTTCGATCGGCCAGTCGATTCCTATCTCCGGATCGTTCCATAATATCCCGCCTTCATCATTGGGATGATAGAAATCCGTGCATTTATAAGCAAATTCCGCCGTATCCGAAACCACAAGAAAACCATGTGCAAAATTTTTAGGAATAAAAAACTGTTTTTTATTCTCAGCGGAAAGCAGCACGCCGAAATACCTGCCATAGGTTTTGGAACCGGGACGGATATCGACTGCCACATCATAAACTTCTCCTTTTAACACTCTGACAAGTTTATCCTGGGGATACTGAATCTGAAAATGCAGGCCCCGCAAAACCCCTTTTACGGAAGCGGACTGATTATCCTGTACGAATACCTGATCGATGCCGGCCGCTTTAAAATCCTCATACTGATAGGTTTCCATAAAATACCCTCTGGCATCTTCGAAAACCTCCGGTGTGATGACTTTTAATCCTTCAATTTCACATGTTTCTACCTTTATTTTTCCCATTTCCGCACCTTTCCTTTTCTTCTTTCCTTCTTTTTGCATCAATAATCGGCTCTGCCGCCGGTCGGCACATTACCCGTTTCACCGTTCACAACGCCCGTATAGCCGCCGGCTCCCATGGAATGATCGATGGAAGTGTCAATATTCATATAGCACAGATTCAAATCCACATTGGTTGAAATACCGTCAATGGAACCTTTGGAAGTATACTGCCACATATGATAATATCCGGCATAAGAAGGTACTTCCGCATACTCCGCAAGCCATGTGTTGTAATCTGACAGTTCTGTCATATTCAGTCGCTCGTTCAGCCAGTTCGCCGAAGCATAAATACCTGTCGCATATCCGGCATTGGAAATCGTCTCCAGAAACGCCTTGTGGATTCTGGTTCTGTCTTCCGCCTCCAGATCGTCGGCCCTTCCGTTTCCGCCCGCGCTCTCGCTGTCAAGAAATACCGGATAATCCACATCATACTGTCTGATCAGATTGATAACCATACTGGCCTCTTCCACGGCTTCCACCTCATTGACCGCCTGTGTAAAGAAGTATACGCCGACCGGAATGTCCGCTTCGATCGCTCCGCGTATATTTTCTTCATATCTGGGATCGATAACAAGGGAACCGCTCGAAGAACCGCGATAACCGCAGCGGATAATGGCAAATTCCACACCGTCTTCCTTCACGGCTTCCCAGTCAATCGTCTCGTTCCACTTGGAAACGTCGATTCCTTTCTTCACATCTTCGCCGGAAGACACAAATTCCGTATTCTCCGTTCCGTCGGCATCCTCTCTCGCTTCTTTTACTTCCGTATCCTCTTTGGACGCATCAATATCGTCTTCGGTCAGCATCAGATATTCGATATCTTCCAGAACCCGGTATTCGATTTCCTGTTTTACCTTAATTGTCGTTACCGTATTGGGCACTCTGTACCCTTCCGCCTCATTCAGGGAAATGCTGTATTCCCCGGCGCGCAGTTTATCGATATAGATAATGCCGTCTTCATCCTTATCCGTATATTCTCCGTATCCCTGAATCGTCACGGTAAAGGGAAAGCCCGTTACGAGTTTTCCGCCGCTGTCCACAACCATGATACGCAGGTCTTTGGCAACAGAGCTCATGACGATGGACACGGCCTTGCCCGAATAAGTCTCGATGCTCTTATAGTGTATTTCCGAGTCGAAAAATGTCTCGTCATTCATAAAAGCCTGCAAATCGTTTCCGATCTGCTTATCCTCTGCCGTCGGTTCCGCAACGTCTGCGGATGTTTCCTCTGTTTTGACGCTCAGACCCAGCTTTTCCTCGATCAGCTCCCAGTTCATCATCGCAACGATGACCGTTATCATACAAAACATCATAACGACCAGGAACAGGGTCCTTCTTAATTTCTTAGAGTCCATTGGCAACCTCTACAAGATACTGTCCGTAATTCGTTTTTAAAAGAGGTTCCGCCAGCTTCAAAAGCTGCTCTTTATCGATAAAGCCTCTTCTGTATGCAATTTCCTCGATGCAGGAAATATATAATCCCTGCCGTTTCTGAAACGCCGCCACAAAATCCGCCGCATCCAGCAGAGAATCGTGATTCCCCGTGTCAAGCCATGCAAAACCGCGTCCGAGCGTTTCCACCTTCAACGTTCCCCGGCGCAGATATTCGTTATTGATGCTCGTAATTTCAATTTCTCCGCGGGCCGAAGGCTTTACATTCGCCGCAATCTCCACGACATCGTTGTCATAAAAATAGAGTCCCGGCACCGCATAGTTGCTTTTCGGATGCTCCGGTTTTTCTTCGATGGATAAAGCCACGCCGTTTTCGCCAAATTCCACCACGCCGTATTCCCTCGGATTTCTGACGTAATAACCGAAAATCGTCGCGCCCTTTTCCCGGGAAGCCGCTTCTTTCAGCACTCTGGAAAAACTCTGTCCGTAGAAAATATTATCGCCCAGTATCAGCGCCACGCGGTCGCTGCCGATGAAATCCGCCCCGATAATAAAAGCATCCGCCAATCCTCTTGGCGTCTCCTGTACTGCATATTCCATCCGGAGTCCGAGCTGCTGCCCATCCCCGAACAGTTCCTGAAAAACAGGAAGATCCCTCGGCGTGGAAATAATGAGTACCTCCCGGATTCCCGCCAGCATCAGAATCGACAGCGGATAATAAATCATCGGTTTGTCGTAAACCGGCATAATCTGTTTGGAAACCGCCTTCGTCAGCGGATATAACCGGGTCCCCGACCCTCCTGCCAGTATAATTCCCTTCATCATCTTTCCCCTTCCTGATTGTATCAACTTCTTTACGAAGTCTTAGAAGTTCTTCTTAAACTTTATACATATCCGAATAATATTTCTGATAATCTCCGCTTGTCACATTTTTCATCCAGTCTTCATGTTCGAAAAACCACTGGATTGTCAGCCGGATGCCCTCTTTGAACATTGTCTCGGGTTCCCAGCCGATTTCCTCCCGAATCTTGTCCGGCGCGATGGCATATCTTCTGTCATGACCTTTTCTGTCTTCCACATAAGTAATCAGGTCTTTGCTCACAAGCGCCTTCCGCGGATCATCGTCCGATAACATCTCCTGTAAAGTTTCAATAATAATGTGAATGATCTCGATATTCTGTTTCTCGTTATGGCCGCCTACGTTATAAGTCTCAAACAGTCTTCCTTTTTCCTGCACCATATCGATCGCTTTCGCGTGGTCTTCCACATACAGCCAGTCGCGGACATTTTTACCGTCGCCGTATACCGGGAGTTTCTTTCCCTGTAAAGCATTGTTAATAATCAACGGTATCAGTTTTTCCGGGAACTGGTAAGGGCCGTAATTGTTGGAGCAATTTGTGATATTGGCCGGAAAATGGTAAGTGTCCATATAAGCCTTTACGAGCATGTCCGAACTGGCCTTGCTCGCCGAATAAGGGCTGTGCGGCGCATAAGGGGTCGTCTCATAGAAATATCCGCCGTCTTCTTCCAGCGAACCGTAAACCTCGTCCGTGGAGACATGCAGAAATTTCTTATCCGCTTTGTAAGTGCCGTCAGGCAGCTCCCATGCCGCTCTGGCACAGTTGAGCATTACCGCCGTGCCGAGCACATTCGTCTGAATGAATACTTCCGGATTTTTAATACTTCTGTCCACATGGCTCTCCGCCGCAAAATGCACTACTCTGTCGATATCATTTTCTTCAAAAATCCGGCTGATCGTTTCTTTATCGCAGATGTCCGCTTTGATAAACGTATAGTTTTCCCTGTTTTCAACACTTTTCAGGTTTTCCAGATTGCCCGCGTAGGTCAGAGCATCCACATTGATAATACGGATCTCGTTATCATATTTTCCAAACATATAATGAATATAATTGGAACCGATAAAGCCGGCGCCCCCTGTTACAAGGTAAGTTCTCATTTTTTGTTTTCTCCTTTCAGCTCCCGTGGAAAACCATTACCATTCCACGGCAGAATCGACCGATACAGGTCCGTCAGACGGACTTGTCCGTCTTCCATATTTATTATGATAGAAACGAACGATATTTGCAAGAAATTTTAATAATTCAAATAGCTGATGTTCATATCCACGCTGCCGCTGACACCGCCGATCTTTCCTTTGGAAGTATACTGCCACATATCGTATCTGGTAGCCGTATAGGTAGGCGCGCTCGCGTACTGGGCAAGCCAGATCTTATAATCCGTCAGGCTTCCCGCATTGATTTTGGTGTTGAACCAGGTCGTATTGGCATATACGCCCGCCTTATATCCCGAATTTTGCACCGTAGCGCAGAATGCCCGGCATACCGCGGTCCGTGTCGCCGTATCGATCGCATCACCGCGACCGCCGCTCGCTTCCACATCCAGGAAAATCGGATATTCCAGTCCGTAACCGCTCACCAGATTCAGCGCCATCGAAGCTTCTTCGACCGCTTCCGCCTCATTCACCGCCTGGCTGAAGAAATAAACGCCTACTTTTAGTCCGGCCGCCTTTGCGCCTTTTATATTGCTGGCAAATTTCGGATCTTCAATCAGCGCACCCGTGGAAGAGCCACGGTAACCGCAGCGGATAATAACGTAGGAGACACCTGAGTTTTTAACCGCATTCCAGTCGATGGAACCGTTCCACTTGGAAACATCAATGCCCATCGTGCCGGAGTTATTGGACATCCGGCCTTCGCTGTCAAACGTATATTTTGCTCCCTGTATGATCTGTTCCCCGGTCACATACTTTCCGTTTTTGTCATAAAAATAGGTATGTCCGTCGATCGTCTGCCATCCCGTGTAAAAACAGTCCGCATCCGCTTTGCGCAGATACAGCATCTTATCATTGTAATAATCGGCATAAACCGCTTCTACATATCTGCCTTCGTCATTTTTGATATAGACCTGGTTGCCGTCCTTATCTTTCAGTTTTGTGACCGTATCGCCGGCACGATTTTTCGTGACCGTGACCTGCAATGTGGATTTTACATTTCCACAGGCTCCCGTAATGACGGCCGTTCCTTCCGACACACCTGTCATAACTCCATTGCTGTCCACCGTTACAATGCCCGTATTGTCACTCGCCCATGTAACGACGCCGCCTTCGGGAACCGTCGTTCCTTTCAGGGCACTGGTAAGTCCCATCTGAACCGTATTGCTTCCTTCGATCCTGACTTCCGTATACGAAACGGCCGTTTCCGTAACCGTCACTGTACAGTTTAAGACCGTCGTTGCGCTTCCGACTCTGATTACCGCCGCAACGACCGCGCTCCCGGCTTCCACACCCGTAACGGTGCCATTGTTTACGCCGGCAATCGGAGAGCTGCTGCTCCATTCGACCGTATAGGGCTCATTTCCCGTAACGACAACGGACAGCGCCGCGCTTTCCCCCTTTGCCAGGGCCAGCGTTTTCGTATTAAGCGCCGGATTCAGTGCGCTCAATTTCTCCGCATCCGTCGGCGCGGACGGTGTCTGCGGACCGGTCGGCACCGACGGCTGTTCCGGACTGATCACCGGACCTGACGGCGGTGTATTGGTCGTTCCCGTACTGGTCGGCGGTGTGTCCGGCGTTCCCCCGGCCGGAGGCGTGTTCGTCGTTCCCTCGCTGGTCGGCGGTGTGTCCGTCGTTCCCCCGGCCGGAGGCGTATTCGTCGTTCCCTCGCTGGTCGGCGGCGTATTCGTCGTTCCTTCTCCGGTCGATGGCATGTCCGGCGTTCCCCCCGTCGGCGGCGTATTTATCGTTCCTTCTCCGGTCGATGGCGTGTCCGGCGTTCCCTCCGCCGGCGGCGTATTCGTTGTCCCCTCACCGGTCACGGGCACCGACGGCTGCTCCGGACTGTTTGGCAGCGCGCCCGCCGCCGTATCGTTGACAAGCTTCATGAAAGTGCCCGCTCTGGCCAGCGTTACCGGATCCGGAATATTTTCCCGTTTGATCTCTTCGTAATTGCTGTCGGCATTTTCTTCCGTTTTACTGGATTCTACCCATTCAACAGTGTCTTTCAGCGTGGATTCAACCACCGTGTTCTGCTTCGCCGTATCTTCCGCCGCAACGTTTACTTCGGCTTCCGTTTTGATTTCATCGGCTACCTCGACTTTTTTATAAGCGATCTTATCCGTAACTTTAATCGTCTCTCCCTGGGCAGACAGATTGTATTTCTCATATTCCCCGTCCGGAAGCGCTTTCAGCTTCACCGTATAGGTGCCCGCCGCAAGGCCGGACTGATGAATGATGCCGTCTTTATCATCGTCTTTGAGCTGAAGAGTCTTGCTTCCTCCCGTAACCTCTACTTCAAAAGGAACGCTTCCAATCAGTTTATTCGTCTCTTTGTTGACGAATTTAATTTTGATATCCGACTGAATGGTCGTCAGATTGATGCCGACTTCAATCTGACCGTCCTGAGGCTTTGCTCCGGCCTGTGTTCCCGGCACCACTTCCGTCTCCGTCTCCATCCCGATCATCTGTGATATCCGGGCAGACTCCGCGTCTGCGACCGCAATCAGCCCACTCTCTCCGATCACACTGATATTCTCTATTTCAGTTCCCACTTCCGCAAAGGCATCCACCTGTTCGGACACGCTTCTCGCGCTGAAATAGACCGTTCCGGTCACAACTGCGGCCGCCAGGATAAAAATACCAAGAGCCGCCACGATGCAGTCCACCGCGCTCAGGCCGGCAAAAAAATCACCGATACGCGCAAAAAAGCCGTCTTCTTCGTCGGCATCTGCGGCATAATACGCATCCTCGTCGTCATCCATTTCATAATACAAATCATCTTCTTCATAATAAATGTCGTATTCATCGTCATTCGCGTAATACAGATCGTCTTCTTCGTCTTCATAATACCGGCCGTCATCTTCATCGGCATAATACCGGTCGTCTTCTTCGTCCTCAAAATACCGGCCATCGTCATCATCCGCATAATAACGATCGTTCTCATAATCTTCGTAATACCGCGCGTCTTCCTCTGTACCGTAATACGCATCCTCATCCAGATCGATAAATTCCATCGTATCATCATGAATATCGCGGAATTTCCTTACAGTCCTATCGTTATGAGCCTTTCTTTTCTGATTTTTACTCATGTGCTTATGTAAACCTTTCACATTTTAACAATTTGCCGATATTATATCACAATAATCTTTTTTCAGCAAGAAAATACGAATTTTTATCAAATAAACGGTAACAGTTCATCCTTTGCGCGATGTTTAACACCGCTTTTCTGCCATTTTCTGCCCCAATTCGCTTGACTTTGCCATGCGGAACTGACACAATATAAGTGCAACATTACAATTTCAACATTATCAACTGAGAAAAGGGGAATTTTTCATGATGTACATGCACTATTGTAAGCGTTGCCATCACGTCCATATGCTGAATGGACACAAGCGTTCCTGTCCAAACTGTAATGAAAGCATAACGGAGCTTAAAATCCCGTACATGGACTATGTTGCCATGAACAGGGAAGAGCGGGAGCTTTTTCTTACCCGTCTCGAGGATGATGTGCAGCTGCAATGCCTGAGCACCACCTACCGTATGTATAAATACAGTAAGTGGTATAAGGAACTGCACAAAGCGCCTCCGACCGCGATCATTACTTATACTCTGACAGGTGACTCCCTGATGGACAATGCAGTTTCAGCGATCTGAAAAAAGTACTGCCAATGAAGCGTATTCGTTGGCGGTACTTTTTTTGCCGTTCGGAGGACAGCCGGGGGGGCGTGTGGCTTTCTGGCGGAGGCCCTTGAAAAAGCGCCGGTACTTAGTGAAAAAGCTTCTTTACGGCTTTTGAACTTAGTACCGCTGCGCCTTTTTCGCGGAGCGCAAGCGTGCCGACAAAGAAACCACACGCCCCCCGGCTGTCCTCCGAACGGCAATACATTTTTAATAATTTTCTTAAAATTTTCTGAATACATGGATTTTTGTGTCCGGTCATAGTAAAATATATCCAGAATCATTATTCAATTTTTGATATATGCCCGCCGAAACCGGGCAGGGAGGTGTCATTATGAATCAGGAGACGAAAGAAACTACGAAAGAGACTAAGGAAACGAAAAAGAAAAAAGCCGTTCCGGCCGCGGAACCCCAGAAAGAGAAAAAGGAATCAAAGGCAAAGGAATCGCCGAAAAAAGACGTTCCCGAAACAAAACCGCAGTTTCATATCAATCTGCACATTGTATTTCTTTCGCTGATTGTCCTTACGGTCGCAATCATCGCATTCAAACTTTATAAATGGAACAAAGGCGTTCCTTCCGACTACGACCCGGACCTTGAAACGACCGATTTCGACGTCGAAGTACTGGACAGCATCATCCCGCTCGCGCCGGACAAGCTCGAAGGACGCGAGGACGACGGCGTTACGACGATTCTGTGTCTTGGAAACGACCCGTTTTCCTTAAACCGGAACGATGAACACGGACTTGCGAATCAGATCGCCGCCAAATCCGGCGCAACGGTCTATAACGGTTCTTTTACAGGTTCCACGGTAAGCGCCGCCTATCCAACCTATAACGACGGCTACTGGATGGATGCCCTGAGCCTTTCTTATCTGGCGGAAGGAATCTGTACGCGCGATTTTGAACGCATTTTATCGGCCGCCTATTACAGCTATGACCCGGATTTTGTTCCGACGGTGGAAATGCTGCAGGATCTTGATATGAACAGTGTGGACATTATCTGCATTATGTACGACGGCATCGATTATATCCAGAAGAGGCCCAGCGATGACCCCAACGACCCTTATTCCATCGTGGCTTATACCGGCGCCCTGCGGACTGCAATCACCAAAATTCAGGAAGCTTATCCTTTTATCAGAATTGTTGTAATGTCCCATACGTTCTGCCACAGCATCGATGAGGAAGGAAACTTCCAGAACGGCGACCGTACCGATCTTGGAAACGGCACGCTGAGCCACTATCTGCAGAAAGAACTGGATGTTACAAGCGACTGCGGCGTTTCCTGGATAGATAATTTCTACGGTTCCGTCAACGAAGACAATTACCTGGATTATATGACGGATTATATCCATTTCAACGCGGCCGGACAGGAACTGCTCGCCCAGCGTTTTGTAGACTGCATTCTGCCCGCGAAACAGGCGGCGGAAACCGAATAGTCTGACCCGCCCGTTCTAATATTCGACGGAAAATAATTCTTCAAAATCAAATTCCTGAATGAGCAGGCGCATCTTCATAAGCGCCTGCTTCATTTCTTCCGTGGAACCGATCTCACAGCTCCCATCCGCAAAACATTCTGTCATATAATAATTGATATCTTTATGGTAATGGCTGTAATCCGCATAGTTATTCAAATCCGTCACAATCCATTCCTGATTCGGAAAAAAGAAAAGCCTCACATTTTCATAAGGAAGCAGTCTGTCCGCTATATACTGGTATTCTGCCATTGTGGCCTCCAGGTGGTTTTCGCAGATTACATCATTCCAATACAGGATACTGTACGGCGGGAAAAAAATATAAAAGACCGTCTCCGGATTCCGCTCGATATAAGGGCAGATATTCGCGTCCAGATTCCGCTCCACACTCTCCAGATAGGCATCTGCCGGCGTTTCCTCTTCCACCCTTTCCGGCTGCTCATAATTGTGCATAACCCATTGTTTGTTATAATACTCATCCGTCCACCAGCTCTGATAAACCGTGGCCAAATCTGTTTTCTCCGGATCCGCGGCCTGCCGGAAAATATAATTCAGCACCACATCCTTATTCAAAAGATAACGTATGTCATTTATATAATTGTCGTCATAAAGATATTCCGGGATCGGATATTTTGTTTCCTCCACGCCTCCCGTATAAGTCATTACATCGATGCCCAGAAATACCGCTTCCACCGTATGTCCGCTTTCAAAAATGACTTCCATGATATTGGACTGGTCTTTTGGGTATGCACCGCTGTAATTCAGCTTAATCGTATGAAGACCCATTTCTTCCCGGAACCAGTTCGTGTTGAAGTTCACCGTCATGGAAGAACCAAGAATCACGCTGTCATACTGCATATGCTTTGCCATACCCGGATTCTGGCTCAGTTGATTGTCCACCAGATAGGGAAAATTCTCAAGCGGCGCGTGATAGTGAAAAAACGGATCTATATAAATAACAAGTGTAATAATTCCAAAAAGCATAATAATAACAGATGATATTGTTATGCACATAAACTTTTTAAAAGGATTCAAGCCTGCACCTCCCATATGCCCGCTGCCGGGAACCGGAATGAAAATCAGAAATTAAAATACAGAAATACGCTGACCCGCGAGAAGGAAAGAACGCACCATACAAAAATCACGGAAAGCGCCAGTGCGGAGACCGTCCTTCCTTTCATCCGCTCCGCGCTCTGCGCCGCATTCTTTCCAAATACCGCAAGCGCAAAACCGACCGCAAGCATCAAAAACATCAGCAGATATCTGCTGTAAGAAAATCCGTCCAGCCTGCATATTTTCAGGACATACCATAATTCATCCAAACGGAAACAGTCTGCCAGATCGAAGGAAAGTTTCCGGACGGTTCCTCTTAATGCGGTAAGCAGCATGGCATTCGCCTGTGAAACATCCGCCGCGCGAAAATAAACCCATGCAATGGAAACATACAAAAACAGCACAATTCTCGACGCAAAAACTAACATCTGTGTCATAACCTTGTACTGCAGGGAATGCCCCGAAAGACAGCTCTTCTTCGGGCGGCCGCTCCAAAAAAACGCCTTTTTATCCAGATACCACCTCGTCAGCACATACAGCACGCCATGCAGCATGCCCCATATGATGAAATTCCATCCGGCCCCATGCCAGACGCCGCTTAAAAAGAATACGATCAGAAAATTCAGATACATCCGTCCTTTTCCTCTGCGGTTCCCGCCAAGCGGAATATAGACATAGGAAGTAAAAAACCTGTTCAGGGTTATGTGCCAGCGTTTCCAGAAGTCCACAATATTGACCGCCTTGTAGGGAGAATTAAAATTGGCCGGAATTTCAAGACCGAGCATCCTTCCGATGCCCCCTGCCATATCGCAGTAACCGCTGAAATCAAAATACAGCTGTAAAGAATAGGCAAAAATCACGATTACGGCATCCCATCGCCCAAGAAGCGCGATATTTGAATAACCGTAACTTACACCCGCCCCCAGCGTATCCGCCAGAATGACTTTCTTAAAAAGCCCTGTCACAAACAACGCATAGCCCCTTGCAAATTTCTCCCAGTCACATTTTTGATCTCCCATCCGCGAAAACTGAGGCAGCATCTCCGCCTGTGTCACGATCGGCCCCGCGATTAACTGCGGAAAAAAAGCGACGAACAGGGCATATGGAAGCAGACCGCAGTCCTTCACTTCCCCCCGGTAAGTGTCCACCACAAAACCGATCTGCTGGAATGTGAAAAAGCTGATGCCAAGCGGAAGGAGCACATGCCGCAGCGCAAAAGACGAACCGGTGAGCATATTGATATTTTCTATCATAAAATCAAAATATTTGAAATAAAAAAGAACACCCAGATTTACCGCAACGGCCAGAAACAACAGCTTCCCGGAAGGCCTTTTCGATAAAAGCCTGTGGAAGCAATAGTTGACCGCGATGCTGAACAGCATAATCAACAGATAATTCACCTGAAAATAGCCATAGAACCAAAAAGACATGAGGAGCAGAAAGCACTGTGCCGCCCGCTTCTTTTTTCGGTAAATCAGAGCATAATATCCGAACAGACACAGCGGAAAAAACAGAAAGATAAAAACATAAGAATTAAATATCATTTGTTATCTTTCCTCCTCCCGTTGCTCAGTCTCCGATTTGCGTATCCCGGTAAATCAGATAGGTATCCGTCTGGGCATACAGCTCAAATCCATGTTCCGTAAGCGGCTCCTCGAGCTTTCTCTCTTTTTTCAGCACGACATAATGACAGCCGTACTCCCGCGTCAGCTCCACAAAAGATTCCGTCTGAATGACTTCCGTTTCTTCCATCGCCTCATACATATCGTTATAGTAATCCCACCGGGCAATCAGCATTTCCCGGCCATAAGGCATATTGATATTCGTCGAATACTGCCTGATATAGTAAATCAGATCGGCCGGAACAAGCGCCATAACCCGGCCTTCTTCCGGTTCGATCAGTCTGGCCACTTCCACCGCCTCTTCCGGCAGATGATACCAGTTCTGCGCTTTCGAAATGTGTTCGCTCCGATAGACAAAACTGCCGCACGCAATAATCGCCGCACACGTTACCACAAGCCCCGTTTTCCGATATTTTCCACACAATTTCACCGCTCCGTAAGCGCTGATGAGGCTCATCTGCAGAAGCCACAGCAGACGATAATAAGTTTCCGCATCGTTTAACAGCCTGACAAATATTTTGCGGAAAACCGGACAGAAAAAACAAAACAGCAGCAGTAACGGCGTATAAACAAAAACAGCGCGAATCCGCCTGTTTTTTTCCGCAAACAGCAAATACAGCAGAAAAAAAAGATAGATGCAGAATAAAAACTTATATTGATGAAATCCGACGTAGTTTTGAAAAATAACTACGCTTTCCAAAAAGATACCCCACATAATCTCACAATGCCCCTGTCATTTTAACATTAAATACAGCAAAACATAAACGGCATTCGGAATACAGGTAAGCCCAAGTTTTACCGGAATCCTGACATCCCGCTCCACTATCATCAGACAAAACGCCGCGGCCCCCAGCAGGATTGCCAGCAGAAAAACCGCAATGGAACTGCACAGGCCGGCTGTCATATTCAGACAGACAAACATTATCCAGATACCCGCGTTTTGCTTCCTTTCTTCCTTTTCCCCGGCAAAAAGCCAGAGCAGCAGCAGAAAAAGCATCGGTATAACCAGACTTCCCACCACCGCTTTTCCCTGCCATGTTCTCGTCAGGAAAAACGTCTCGTTCGTATAGATCGACACATTGCCGAACATCTGAAACATGCCGATAATAATCATAAATACGGGAATGTTCTCCTTTTTGGATGGAAAAAGCGCCCCGGCGATTTCGTAATAAACGACATAACTGAGCGGTATCAGCACAAGCGGCATAACGACATGCGATACAATCGTCGCATGTAAATCCGCCTTTACCGCCACAAACGCAATCCACATCGGGAAAACGGCAAGCGCATGCCTGACATCGAGCGGCGACGACCGTCCCGTATAGGGAAGATTCTTATACATCCCGCCATTTTGCTGTGCCATCAGGGACTGCACCACATAATAGGCATCATCGCCGTCAAAGGAAGCCCGCGTCACCGACATATAAAGCTGAAAACCCACGAGCGCCAGGAAGATCAGCCATTCTATTCTGGCCTCCGGCCCCATCTTACGCGTTACCAGATCCGCAAGCAGGACCGGTCGTATTTCTTCCCTTCTTTGCTTTTCCCGCAGATACCAGAGCAGAATCCCCACGACGGAGAGCAAAATTGCCGCCGCCATAAACCATCTTAACACAAACAGAAAGTTATCATATTGAATCAGGACGACCGCAGGAACAGCGATCAGTTCGAAAACCGCCCACATAAGAAGATAACCCGCAAGAAAAATGACGCCCATATTCCGCTTCAATCCCTGCGCGCTCCGCTCACCCGGCATAAAATAAGCCGGAATCTGCCCGATGCAGAACGGGACCGCCGCAAGCCAGAATATGAAACTGATGATCTGTGTCATAATAAATCCCGCCTTTCCCTTCTTATTCTTTCCCGATTTTTTCCTGATATTTTAGTTTACCGCAAATTAGAAAGGATGTCCAGATACAGTTACGAAACGCCCCGGAACTGCCCTGGAAGCGTACCAAAACGCCGCGGAGGCCGGGGAGGCCGGGGAGGCGCCTTTCCAGGGCCTCCGCCAGAGAACTATGCGCCTCCCCGGCCTTCACAGCGTTTTGGCACGGTCCTGCGGACACAAGATGATTCGACCTGAAATTCGACCTGAAAGTATTCAACCTAAAATTGGAAATTATATCTGTTGAAACCGGGCATCATATGTTACAATAAAGTATCTTGTCATTTTAAAGGCCGGACATCAGGCGTGACCGAAGGAGGACTGTTTTTAACATGAAAAAGATGAAAACCCTGTTTGACGGCAGGCACAGAAAGTATTTAACCATTCTGGCATGGCTTTGTCTGATACTCAGCCTGATTCCCGTTTTCTGTACGGCCGGCGCGGACCGTGCCGCCGCCGATGACTGGGGATACGGAATCCTGACGCATCTGGCTTTTCAGAAAACGCATTCTTTATGGGAAGTATTTCTGGCCGCCTGTCAGCACGTTAAGAACATTTATTACAGCTGGCAGGGAACCTGGTTTTCCGTATTCCTGTTCACCTTACAGCCGGAAGTCTTTTCCCATGAAGCTTATTTTATTGTACCTTATATCATGGTGTTTCTGCTGACCGCCAGCCTGTCCTTTGCGCTATATCCGTTTCTTGTCCGCATGATGCGTCTGTCCGTCCGGGATTATCTGCTGACGGACGCCGTTCTTCTGCTGATACTCATACAATTCGTTCCCCATAAGCAGGACGCGTTTTTCTGGTATACCGGAGCGGCGCATTATACGGTGGCTTTAGCGATTTCCCTGTTTTCCGTCGGCTGCGCCCTGCATTATGCGCTGACATCCCGCAAAAGGTATTTGATCCGGGCTTCGGTTTTGATGACGCTTCTCGGCGGCATGAGTTATCTTGCGGCCTTTCTCGGATTACTGCTCGTTTTTTTGATCATCCTGTCGTTTTACCGGAGCAACAAAAAAGCCATCCTGCTTGTGATTCCCGCCGTCTCAGAGATGGCCGGGCTCTTAGTCAGCGCTCTGGCCCCCGGAAACGCGGTAAGGGGCGGTGAGGGCTACGAAGTGAGCATCGGCAGAATGCTGTGGGCGGTTTTGGAATCCTTCCGCCAGGGCTTTTTCGGTATTTTCCAATATCTAAAAGAATACCCTGTGGCGATGGCCTGCATGCTGGCGGCCGCCATTATCCTATGGGACATAATGCAGGAAACGGTGAAAAAACACGATCTGCACTTCCCGCTTCCCGGAATCGTAATATTCTACTTTTTCGGGACATACTGTGCCATGTACTGGCCGGAAGTGTTTGTTGAGGGTACAACGGGCATCTCACAGGGCGTCCCCAATACGATTTACTGGGTTTTTATACTGATGCTCTTCTGCAGTCTGCTTTATGGATTCGGCTGGTCAGCCGAAAAACGGGGCGGATGCACGTCCGGAATGCAGGACCAAAAACACCTTCTGTATCTTACGGGATTTGCGGCCGCTTTTTTGATTACGGCAGTTAATTACAGAAATATCAAACAATCAACCTTTTATATATGTTATCAGTATGTAAGTTCCGGTCAGGCACAAGACTATAAGGAGCGGATGAACGAGGTAACGGAACTGCTTCTGGACAAGCAGGAGAAAAACGTCATATTACCGGGCATCTTTGAAGAAGAAGGGCCCTTGATGAATCTGCCGATCACCACCGACCCGGACGCATGGATGAACAGAAAAATAAGCGCCTTTTTTGAAAAAGAAAGCGTTATCGCCGTTCCAAGAGAAATTTATGAAAACGGCGTAACGGAGGAAGAGCTGGAAATGCTCCGGGAGCGGGACCGGAAAAACGGAAATTAGAACGCCCGCCGTTTCGATACAGTCGGCCGGGCCATGCCGCCGCGCAGCGTAGTTCTCTGACGGAGGCCCTGGAAAGAATGCCGGTAGTTAGCAAAAAGGCAGCCTGCTGCATTTGAGCTTAGTACCGCTGCATTCTTTGGCGGAGCGAAAGCGTGCCTCCAAAGAGAACTACGCTGCGCAGCGGCATGTCCTGGCCGACTGTATCGAAATTTCAGCTTCCGGCAATTTATTCTTTCAACCTGTCCCAAAAAGTGGTATGATAGACAAAGATTCAGGAATCACGAAGCAAGAAAGGGTATCATTGTTTTCATGAAAAAAGCATACATTATAGGCGCCGGTCCCGCAGGGCTTACCGCCGCCTATGAACTTTTAAAACAAAGCAGCGAATATGAAGTCACCGTTTTCGAAGAGAGCGGGGATATGGGCGGTATCTCCAAAACGGTCAACTACAAGGGAAACCGCATGGACATGGGCGGACACCGCTTCTTCTCCAAAGTGCCGGAAGTCAACGCCTGGTGGAATCATATGCTTCCCTTACAGGGCGCTCCCACCTATGACGATATCGTGTTAAACCGGCCGATGCCGCTTGTAAAGGGCGGACCGGACCCGGAAAAGGAAGATCGTGTCATGCTGCGCCGTCACCGGGTATCCCGCATTTATTTCAACAGAAAGTTTTTCGATTACCCGATTTCCTTTAAATTCGAAACCTTTAAAAACATGGGACTTGTCACCACCTTACAGTCCGGCTTCAGTTACCTCGCCGCTCTGCTCCATAAACGGCCGGAAAATTCTCTGGAAGACCTCTATATCAACCGGTTTGGCCGGAAGCTGTATTCCATGTTTTTTGAATACTATACGGAAAATCTCTGGGGCAGACATCCCAGTGATATCGCTCCTGACTGGGGCGCTCAGCGCATGAAAGGCCTTTCCATTACGGCAATTATCAAAGATGTGTTCGGCAAAATGCTTCCCGGAAAAAAGAACCGCAAAGTGGAAACTTCCCTGATCGAAGAATTTAGTTATCCGAAACTTGGTCCCGGCCAGTTGTGGGACGTAACTGCCGGAGAGATTCAGAAAATGGGCGGAACGATTCTGCGAAACAGCCGTGTTACGGGTCTGCATAAAGACGAAAAAAATCATATTACATCGCTGACCTACGAAGCGGACGGACAGATAAATACTGTGGAAGGTGACATTTTTATTTCTTCCATGCCCGTAAAAGACCTTGTCGCCGGCATGAACGACGTGCCGGAGGCTCCGGCCAGAATTGCCGCCGGACTTCCTTACCGCGATTATATGACGGTGGGCCTTCTCTTACCAAAGCTGAATCTGAAAAATAAGACCAAAATAAAGACCATCAGCAATATCGTACCCGACTGCTGGGTCTATGTTCAGGACCGTTCCGTACAGCTTGGCCGTTTTCAGATTTACAACAACTGGTCCCCTTATATGATTAAAGATCTGGAGCATACCGTATGGATTGGACTGGAATATTTTGTCTCGGAAGGGGATAAATACTGGACGATGCCGGATGAAGAATTTACCAGATTCGCCGTCAATGAAATTGTCAGCATGGGATTGATCGACAGCCCGAAAGACGTAATGGATTCTCACGTGGAGAGGGTTAAAAAAGCCTATCCCGCCTATTTCGATACCTATAAGGAGATCGATACACTCGTGGACTATTTGAAGTCCATCGACAATCTGTACTGCGTCGGCCGGAACGGCCAGCACCGCTATAATAATATTGACCACTCCATGATGACGTCTTTCGAAACGGTTAAGAATATCGTCGGCGGTATTCAAAGCAAAGACAATATCTGGAATGTCAATACGGAACAGGAATATCACGAGAGCTAAATCAAAGTAAAAAAACGCCCGCCGCGGGCGTTTTTTATGATTATCGATCAGTTCATTGCAGCCATAACCGCCTTATAGACCAGTTCCATGCCTTCGGGATTCATATGTACGCCGTCCGTAACATACTGTTCCATGTTTTCCATCGTGATTCCGCAATTCTGCAGGTCGATCATCTGACATCCTTTGGCGGCGGCTATTTTTTCGATCTGCCGCCCGTAATCCGCCGACGTCAGTTCCTGACTGTTGACAAAAGGCACAAAGGCCGGCCCCGATTCCGGCCCCCAGTCTCCCATCGGCGGCAGGTTACAGCAGTAAATATCCGCATTTGGATAGTAAGCGGTCAGTTTATCCAGTATCATACAGTACGCATCGCTGAAATTTTCTATCATACCTTCTTCCACCGCCTGCGTTCCGTCATTATCGCCGAGTGGGATGCCTTTTAAAACGTCATTCGCCCCCATATAAACGACAATAACGTCCGGGAAGTTTCCGCTCCCGCCGATCAGATTGCCGAGCCTGCACTCGCTGCATCCGTACTGGAAATTATCGATGCTGGTCGAATCCCCGGCACAGGTACTGCCGGAACTGGAACTATTCACACACAATTCCATTCCCGTATCCTGCAAGACCCTCTGCCACCAGGTCTGGCCGATTTCCATCACCTCGCCGTTCATCGGAAAATAGCAGGAATAGCCTTCCGGAATCCATCCGTCAAAGGTCGAAATGCTGTCTCCCAGAATCGAGAGTTTTCTGACAACCGTGTCATCCGACGCTTCTTCTCTTCTTGCGCCTTCCACCGCTTTGTCCGTGGAATCCTCGTCCGTGTTGTCTGTCTGCGAAACGTTGTCCTGTGCTTCGTCCGTCTGAGAAGCAGTATCCTGTGTTGTTTCGTCCGCCTGATTTTCCATATCGGCCTTACTCTCATCTTCCGCCCTGCTCTCCAAAGCCGCCTCGTTATTCCCGCTTCCGTTCTGTCCGCCGCAGGCCGTCAGAAGCAGACAGCAAATCAATACCCATGCCAGACGAATCTTTCCGTTTCTCAAACCAATACCCATGTTTTTCCCCGCCCCATTCTCATTTGTTTCATTACTTTCCGTCTTTTATCCTTGCCGTATCTCACTTCCGTTTCTTAAAAACGGACTGCCTTGCGCCGTGCATTTTTTCATGATGCTTCATCACATCATCGGCCGCATCCATCCGGAGTCCGGCGTCGATGAAATCGCAGTTTTTACAGAAAGGATAATTCTGCCGCCCGTCCTTTACCGCATCCCGCAGCTTTCGGTAGCTTCCGCTGTTCCAGCCGTCTTTTAACGACACCTCATTCAGATCGGCCAGATCTGTCACCTCGAAGTTGTCGCAGCAGCAGATACCCAGTTTCCCATTTGGCATAATCCACATATCCGTAAATGGCATCAGGCATGTCTCACGAATAACCTTTCCTTTTGACTGCTTATTCGGTGCGCTGCCCGCACGGTTCGTCAGCACTTCCTTCAGATAACGAATCTGAATCAGAATGTCAACATCCTGAAACTCTTCGGGATGCGCTTTCACATACTCATAAATCACCTGGATGTTGTCGTGCATCTTCATGTTCAGGCAGTAATTATTAATAATCAGCTGATCTACATAAGGAATGATCGCTTTTACCTTATCGATGTCCAGAAGCAGGCCGTTCGTCGACATGAAAATAAACGCATCCGGGAGTTTTTCCCTCGCGTACTTATGAAATTCCACAATCCGCTTATCCAGCCACGGTTCATTATTCCCGTATAAAGTCAGATGCCCTTTATAACCCCATTCTTTTAACTGATCGATAATGGAATAGTACAGTTCGTCCGACATCCGCATATAAGGCCGTTTCTCCGCATGGATATTGGCCGTACAGAACTCACAGGTACTGTTACAGCGGTTTACCGTTTCGAGATTGACGACAACCGGATGCGGCGCCGCCCCCGTCTTGTGAAGCTGTCCGTAAAAATATTCGATAAACCGCTTCTGCTGTTTTCTTCTTGTCAGAAACTGTAATTTCAGGTAGCTTTCACTGGAAAGCCTGGGCAGATACTTTCTGGCATTCCAGCCAAGCACTCCCGCAAAATTGTGTACCCTGATCGACATGATAATCCTCCGTTCCTGCCCGGCCCGCAACGGCAGGCTGCATCCAAACAGCCGGGCGTCAAATCCGCAATTCTTATTTTACCATATATAAATAAATCGTATAACTTCCATCTTCTGACGTATAACTTCCCGCCGGAGAAAGTCCCGCTTCCTCCGCGTTGGCAAGCTCGATTCTGGAAAAAATATACTTTCCGCCCAAATCCTTTATGCTCTGCGTATCTATATAAATATTCCGGTCGGTGGCCTGTATGCTCTTCGTCGCCCTCACAATACTGAGGTCTGTCCCGGAGTACAAATAAGCGCGCGCGCCCCATTCGTCATAATAAATTCTGGTCGCCTCCACCCGTTCCAAAGCCGGGGCGATGATCCTGCGAAACGCGTCTTTATACTGCTGCGCATAAAATCCAAGATAGCCGTCCAGCGTGGCAATCCCGTTATATTCCAGAATGGCGGGATGCAGGCCGTAAGCCAGCGACCATTCTCCCTCGTAATCGATCTCTTCTTTTATCCGCTCGAATAAATCCCTGGCATAAAACTGCTCATAGCTCAGTTCGTCCACTTCCGTCTGATGAAAATATTCATATGCGCGGTAATAACAGGTATAATACAGATCATTATACCGGCCCGGAGACAGAATAACAACCAAAACAGCCGCACACATAACGACATTGGCAGCCCACATTTGTATGACACCCATGTCATAAATTCTGATCAGAATCAGAAACAACGCACAATACCACAGAAACGGATTAAAAAACACCGTTCTGTTAAACTGCCATCCCTCCAGCGGAGGCACAAGCGTTTCCACAAACCTTCTGACAGGCCCGCAGTCATATAATCCATATATGACACTGTTAAATACCAGAAAAAGCATTACGAAATTAAACCGGTCATGGAAAATCCTGCGCGGCTGCCTTTTCCAAATATAATACGCATTATTCCCTGTGAAATACGCAACACACAGCGGGAGAACGATTTTCGTATGCACACCATCGGCATGAAAAATCCCGTCTTTCCAGACGGTAAAAATTTCCCGCAACGCTTCTCCTGCCGATAAATCCACATTCACAATGCTGGAACGAATCGTCTCTTCGCCGCCCAGAAGCATCTGCGCAAACAGACGATATTCGCATACCACATATCCGGCCGCCAGCACAAGCAGTCCCGCCAGCAAAGACCAGGCCGGCTTTTTATCCCGGATGGAAAGCCATATGACCGCTGCCGCCGCATATCCCAAAAGGAACAGGCCCATATAGGAAAAATAGGATACGAGCGGATATAAAAACAACAGCAGATAAAACCCCTTTGAGGGCCTGCGGTAAATTTTGATCAGCAGGTACGCCGCCAGGGGCATGGAAGCGAACGCAAAACCAAAAGCCGGAAAAACATTTAAAATGCCGTATATAAATCCCGTCATATAGATCAGCGGGCGGTAACACATATATTTTTCCGGATACAGTTCTTTCGCCAGAAGACGAAACGAAACGATGGCAATAATGACTTTCAGAAGCAGGCCCAGCACATAAGCGGTAAAAGTCGGAAAGATCATATAAAGCACGCTGTAAAGCGACAGTTCCGAAGGCAGATTATCCCGGCTGATGCCGCCGAGAAACGGCACGTCCACGCCATGCTTCCAGAAAGAATCCGTATTCTTTAACATCTGGAACTGAGCCAGAAATAAATCCATGTTGTCATGAACCGCGATGTAACTCTTTTCTCCAAAATACAGAAAAACACCGCCTTCCAGCAGAAGAAATCCCGCAATCGGAAAAAGAAACCAGTATTTTGTCAGCCACAGGAACCATGCCTGTTTCTCCAGTTTTTTCACACCCGTTACCATGCCTTTCTTCTCCGGTTCTGCGCATTCGCCGCAAGGCCCGCCTTCCCGGTTCTGCATTTTTGCTGCAATGCCCGCCTCTCCGGTTCTGCGCTTTCGCTGCAAGTCCCGTCTCTCCGGGCTTTCGCCGCATACAGTTCCTTCCGTTTTTTTCATATCCGCGTTCCGGCGCCGTCAGTCTTTCTTTTCATGCTGTTTCTGCGTCTGAAATACAAACAGCTTCTGTCCGAAAAAGTTAAGGACAATAAAGATTCCCATGCCGAGCACCATCGCCACATTGTTCACAATAACCGCGGGCTGCGAACTCAGTACATGCTCCACAAGCGGCTGCGCCGCGCCGAACGCAATCAGATAACAGACGATAATATTAGCGGCGAACCGCCAGGGTAGCCATTTATCCTTATTTTCCACCTTAAAAGTCACCCGGCTGTTGGCATGATAGGAAAAAACGCTGCCGATAAAATAGGAAATCCCGCTGGAAAGCCAGTAATTCATATGAATCAGATTATAAAAAACCGCCATCATCACCCATCCCAATATCGTATTCATAACGCCCACGATGCCGAAATGAATCACTTCCATAATAAACTTTTTGTTATTTTCATATAATTCTTTTATCTTATTCATGTACTCCTCATTCCCAAACGCCCGGCTTTTCTCCGTATATTCCGTCCATTTTTACGTTCTATTGCCGTTACGCTGTTTACTTTTTTATGTCCTGGTTCCTTTTCTGCTGTAAGGCATTTTCTCTCTTGTGAAAAAAAAAATCATCTAATATAATAAAATGAAAGCATTTTTAGTCCAAAATGTCCTCTGTCCATCGACATTATCTTAATATAATATACACAATCCTGACACATTTATCAATAAGGGAGGATTTATTATGTCAAATTTAAAAGTACATCACATCGGATATCTGGTAAAAAAAATGGAAAACGCCATCCGTTCTTTTGAAGCGCTCGGCTATGAACTGACACAGCGTACCATATACGACGAATACCGTCTGGTCAATATCTGCTTTCTGCAAAAAGACGGTTACCGCATCGAACTGGTATCTCCGGTTTCCGACACTTCTGTCGTTTCCGGACTGATGAAAAAATACAAAAACAGCCCTTACCATATCTGCTATGAAACGGAGCATTTCGAGACAGATTATCAGGAGCTTTTAACGAACGGCTTTCTTTCCATTGATTCGCCGACTCCCGCGCCCGCCCTTGAAGGCCGGAAAGTCGTCTTTCTGATGAGTCCTTCCCTGGGAATGATCGAACTGCTTCAGAAGATTCCCGGCTGATCTTACGGCAGTTTTCCATACATCAAAAAACGCAGGCCTCTCGACCTGCGTTTTCGTGCACTTGTTTTTACCCGGTCCGTTTTATGAAATCTGGCTTAAAATAATATCTGCCATTTCACCGACATTCTTCATGGATACTACCTGACCCATATTGAATTTCATGCCAAACTCCTGTTCCACAGCAGCCAGCAGATTAATATGTTCCAAAGAATCCCATTCTTCGATATCATCGGCCGTAGTCGCATCCGTTACCGTAATTTCCTCATCGTCAAAAACATCGCGGAAAACTTCGTTTAATTTTACAAAAACCTCTTCTCTGCTCATCCTGAAATCCTTTCCCGCCAAATCGGTCCTGTTTCTAATACTATAACCGATTTTTTCCCCTTATGCAATAAGTTATGCAATAAGTTATGCAATAAGTTATGCAATAAGTTTTACTCCTTCGGATAAAAATCTTCCAGGATTTTTTCAGACAGCACCTGCGCATATTTCTTCCGTCCCTGAGAGGTAAGGTGTATGCCGTCCTCCAGATCATCGTCAGCCGTATACGCATCAATGCCGCTCAGCTCCATCGTATTATAAAAGAGAACGTTTTCATCCTTGTGCTGCTCGTATACATACCCGCATGATCTCATATAGTCGACCAGCGTTCCGTAACCGTAATTCAGCGTATAGGCGTCGCCTATAAAGGTCTCCCCGTTAAAGAACAGGCAGTAATGCGGCGCTACGAGTAAAATCTTGGCTTCTGGGAACTCGTCATGGAGTTTTACCACCGCTTCGTCCAGGGCGCCCCCGTAAGTATACGCCTCATCCATATCCCTTATTTCTCCGTTTGCCATATATTTGCTGGTCGGAATCTGCGCAAGAAAATCATTGATGCCGTATTCGATCACAAAATAATCTGTCTTGGAAAAATCGCATTCATCCAGAATGGTCCCGGCTTTATAGTCGTCAAACAGCTCCGTATCGATTCTTCCCGTAATCGCATTCACAACGCCTAACAGGCAGCGGGAATCCCACTGGTCATAAAACGGGCTGTCTCCCTCTGAGAGCGCCGCCGTCGTGCCGCCCATTGACATATTATAAACGTCTGCGTTGCAATGCTCTGAAATCAGACTCGCCACGCCGTTATGCTCGCGTTCATTATCCAGAATACTGTCCCCCAGAAAAACGATCTGCATATCGTATTCGCTGTCTTCTTCCTGTGCCTCCTCATTGCCGCCGGCTGAGTCCGCATCCGGCTGAACCGTCCCATCCGCCGTCTCTGGAGCGGGCGTCCCGCCCGTATTATCTTCTGTCACAGACGTCAGATTGGTAAATTCCGTCTGGATATCCGCGTTTTCCTGTCCTGATGTATGTTCGGCGGACGAACTGTATGTGCCTTCCTGCTGTGTTTCCAGCGCTTCAAGCGTCTGGGCGTTCCTCTCTTCTAACGCGATGCGTTCTCTTTCCAGTTTCAGTTTCTCCTGTCCGTATATGATCTCAATCAGGGCAATGACACAAAATCCGATCATCATACACAACAGAATGACTTTTCCATAATACCGGTTTCTTCTACGGTTTCCCCTGTTGGGCCTTTCCGGTTCTCTGATTCTATATTCCATCTGCATCACACTCCTTTACAAACCTCAATACTTTCTGCTTTTCCATAAACTCCCTCATGGTTTTACTATAACATAATTTTTATATCCTGCGTTCTTTTATCCAAATTATTAATGAAACCTTTCGTTTTTCTTAATAATTTTTCTTCATAATTTTTTTCATAATTTTTCTTCTTGCTTGTAACGCCGCCTTTTTATAGTATATAATAAATAAATCACGATTATGTAAAAGGAACTGAGATTTTCCGATCGAAAGGACTGTACGATGCCATTCGCCAAAAAAGACTCCAACCTGAAACATTTATCTTTTTCCGCAAAAGAACCCGGTACGCCGCTTCGCCGCCATGCGGACAAGCTGCTTTTTTTTCTGTTTCTGGCGGCATTTTATCTGTTCCTTCTTTTTTTTATCCGGCCGGTGGACGGCATCAACGATGATTTTGGCATGTACAGCACGCTTTCGGGCGCATATCTCGGATACCCGGAAGCCCATGTGCTGTTTTTCCTCTATCCTTTATCATGGCTTCTCAGCAGGCTTTACCGGTTCAACAGCAGCATTCCGTGGTTTGGCCTTTTCCAGCACGGCGTTCATATCTGCTGCCTCTGGCTCCTTTATGCCAGAACCCTTCATCTGTGGAAAAAAAAGCATGCCGATGACGAAACGGTAACGCTTTCCGCACAGATCTGCACTTCGCTTTCCATTCTTGGCATCCTTTTTTTTGTAGTGGATCTGAATACCATCAGCGAAGCGCAGTATACTACCACCGCGGGCTTTGCCGCTTCCACCGCGCTTTACTTTTTTTTAACAACCAAATCCGACGAGGGGTTTTTCCAATTCTTAAAAGGGAATATTCCGACCCTGCTTCTTGCCTGGCTTGCCTTTAGCATGCGGCAGAATGTCCTTTTTATGATGATGCCCGCGGCGGGTATGATATGGCTGGCCAAATGGCTTCTGTACAACCGGCGCACCGGCGCCAGCTTTGGGAAACTCTTTGCTTTTGCCGTCATTCTCGCTGCCGGCATGGGCATCCTTTACGGCGTCCATATGGCCGCCTACTCGGAAGATCAATGGGCGGATTTTATCAAAATCAATCACCACAGGGAACGGATCGGGGACTTCTACACCTGGCCGGAATATGAAGAATGCGCGGATGAAATAACAGCGCTCGGCCTCGATGAAGAATCTTATGGCTATATCCGAAACGGCGCGCCCTATATCGGGCACGGATTAACGCTCCCGGACTGGGAGCGGCTGCATGAAATCGCAAAAGACTGTTACCGGGCGCGCACTTCCCCGGGAGACAATCTGAAAAATATTCTGACCGGAAGCCTGAATGCCTTTTTCTATCAAAACGGCATGCAGCCCTTAAATTTGTGCGTCGCCCTGCTTCTGCTTCTTACGCCGCTGCTTTCCCTGTACCGGCACAATATGGTCGCGCTCGGCGTATACTTTTTCTATCTGGCCGGAAGGACTTTTACATGGTGCTATATTTTATATCAGGGCCGTTTTCCGAAACGGATTATCCAGCCGCTTTTTGCCGCCGATTTCATGGTGCTGGCCGGCATTCTGATCGCTTTTAACCTGATCCGGCTGACCAAAAAGGCCTATGCCGTCTTCCTTCCCTGCATCGTCCTTCTTTCCGCCTTTTCCGTTTATTCTACCAAAACGGATATCGACGTATCCTATCACGCCAACCAGAGCGTGTGGGAAGGATTAAAAGAATACTGTTTCAGCCACCCGGATTCTTTCTATATCTGGACCAGCGGCAGCAACACGCTGGACAACTACTGCGAATCGCCCTTTGACACAAAACTGGACACCTATCAGAATTTCTTCTATACCAACTGGGGCGTTGTCTGCAATCCGAACAGCCGCACCAAACTGGCGCGGCATGGAATCGAAGATTTCGGCGCCGACCTCGCCGCTGACGATAATATCTTTTTCATTTTTGAAGAGGGACTGTATCATCGGGAACATCCTGTCATCATGTATTTCCGGCATACGTACCACGTGGATTGTGAAATCGTTGACAGCTTTCCGGCAGGAGACAGAATATATGAAGTGTATCAGCTGAAATAGCATAACCGTTCCGGTAAAAACCGGGGCCCGGACAGTATCTTCCATGCGGAAGTCCTCTGTCCGGGCCCTGTTTTATGTTTTATCCGATTGCTTCTATTTTGTTTCTATTTTGCTTCTATTTGCTTTTATCATTTACTGTTTGTTCAGATTCCGCATGACAAGCGCATAGCGATATTCGAAATCACGTCTATTTTTCAGTGCCATGTTAGAAAGAATCAATCCCGCGAAAAAAGACTGCACGGCGGCAAGACCGATAAATCCGCAGCAAAACAGCGTCGGGAAGCGAAGCACGAGTCCCGTATCCAGATAAGAGACCAGAATCGGTACGAACAGCAGAACCGCAATGAGCGCTAAAATCGCGGCGCAGACGCCGAAAAAGCCAAAGGGCTTATAATCCCGGTAAAGCTTTACGATCGTGCGTATGACCCGGAATCCGTCGGAAAATGTATTCAGCTTGGACTCGCTGCCTTCCGGACGGTCTCTGTAATCCACAATCACATTTTCGATCTGCAGATTATTGTAAACGGCATGAATCGTCATTTCCGTCTCAATTTCAAAACCGGTGGACAATACCGGAAAAGTCTTGACAAACCCGTAGCTGAACGCCCTGTATCCGGTCATGATGTCCTTGATATTACAGTGAAAGAGTTTATTGATACCGCTGCGGACAATGCTGTTTCCGAAGTTATGAAAAGGGCGTTTGTTTTCCGTAAAATAAGTAGAAGACAGCCTGTCCCCCACTACCATATCCGCATTGTGATGCAGAACCTTGTCCGCCATCTCTCTCGCATATTCCATCGGATACGTATCGTCGCCGTCCACCATAATATAGCATTCGGCTTCTATTTCACGGAACATACGGCGGATTACATTTCCTTTTCCCTGCATATGCTCATACCGTATCTGTGCGCCCGCCTCTTTGGCAAACTCTACGGTACGGTCTTTGGAATTATTATCATATACATATATGACCGCCTCCGGCAGCGCCTCTTTTGCGTCCTTTACGACTTTGGCGATTGTTTTTTCTTCATTATAACAAGGAATCAGAACTGCTATTTTATCCATTCCGGTCAATATACCCCTTTCAAATTCGATGATCTTATCATATCATAAAATATAAATATTCTCCACTCCGAATTGTTGCAGTTTTCAATTTCCGTACACTGTTCTGCGCGTGTGCACAAAGCGGCAGTTTTTTCTAAAATCCCTGATAAATAAACTCCGCCGCGCTGTACTCCGGTCCGTAACATCCAAACAGAATTACATAAAACAGCAGCGCATACCAGACCAGCCACCTGAGCGGAAGCGCCTTTTGGGCAATCCGGTCCCGCACGGAGCCTTTCTGCTGTAATAAGGATACCGCTAATAACAGCAGCAGAGAAAAAACCGCTATGCCAAGCTCTATCGCATCCAGGCCGAGCGCAAACAGGGAACCGTTCCACAAAACGGACGGATTCCATACCGTTACCGCGCCTTTTAACATGGCAAACGCCGCCGAAACGGATTCCGCGCGGAAAAACAGGTCGCCGATGCAGACAAGAAAGAAAGTCCTCAGAATCCGAATGCCGGCCGTCATGCGTCCTCCGGCATCGATATGCAGTCTCCGCATGCCCCGCGCACACGGTTCCTCCAGCAGTTCTTCCATAACAATATAGAACCAGTGCAGCAGACCGGAGCCGATCACATACTTCCAGTCCCCGCCATGCCAGACGCCGACAGTAAACCACAACAGAAACATGGCGGCAAACGTCGCGTATTGTTTTCCCTTTTTCTTTCCGAACTTCTTTTTCCATGATTGATTCAGATTGGTAAAAAAGCGGGAACGCAGAAGCGGATAAAATACATAATCCTTCATCCAGATTCCCAGCGTTATATGCCATCTGCGCCAGTATTCCGCAACGCTCTTTGCAAAAAAAGGCGTCCTGAAATTTTCGGGAAGCGTAATGCCCAGACTTTCCGACATACCGAGCACAATATCCATACAGCCGGAAAAATCCGTATAAAGCTGAAACGCATAACAGACAGTCGCGACCCATATATATGCCCCCGGATAGGATTCATATCCGCCGTATACCGTATCCACGAGAACCCGGAGCCGCTCGGCGATCACCAGCTTTTTCATAAGGCCCCAGAGCATCCTCTGCATGCCCCGCGTCACTTTTCCGTAATCAAAAACATGCCGCTTAAAAAACTGCTCCCCGCATTCCCGGTACTGTAAAATCGGCCCGGAAATCATCGCCGGAAAATACATCCCATATAAGGCCAGTTTTCCGAAATTCCGCTGAGGAGCCGCAATTCCATAGTAGACGTCGATCACATACCCAAGCAGGGAAAACGTATAAAAAGATACGCCCAGCGGCACGAGCAGATTCCAGCCGCTCAGAAGCGCTTCCTGCCGGCCGGCCAGACCGGCAATGCCGTTTACCGTATTGATAACAAAGTTAATATATTTTAACACAAACAAAACGCCGATATTCGCCGCCACAACTGCGGCCAGCGCCAGTTTCCTTTTCCGGGCATCCTCTGTCTGCGCGAGCACCCTGATTCCGCCATAGCAGACGGCCGCGGACGCAAGCGGATACAGAATCAGAAACCCGTTATCCGTCAGCAGATAGTACGTAAGACTGCAAAGCAGCAAAAAGCTCCATTGCAGTTTCCCGGGAATGATATAGTAAACTGCCAGAATACAGGCAAAAAAACACAAAAACCAAAAAGAGGTAATACCCATCCGATGCTGTCCTTTCACTTTTTCATCGCAAACTATTTATAATTTTACAGTATACCGGAAGTTTCTTCAAGTGGACATAATTAAAATTGCCTTTGGATCTGTTTGGATTTATAATTGTGGTATCGATACCCTCAGCGGACAAGGGCGTGTATCTCCTTGTTCACTGAGGGTCCCATGGGAAAAAGGAAGGAGCTCATATGGCTAATCTTTTAATTGTCGAAGATGAAAAGAATATGCAGGAAATCATTGTCGAGTATATGCGGCGCGGCGGCCATACCTGCTTTACGGCTGACGACGGAATAGACGCTCTGATGATGCTGAAAAACAATCCGATGGATCTGATGATACTGGATATTATGATTCCAAATCTTGACGGCTTTTCCGTCTGTAAAATGGCGCGGGAAATGAGCAGTCTTCCCATTATCATGCTGACCGCCAAAGAGAGCGAGGACGACAAGCTGAAAGGCTATCATCTGGGCGCCGACGACTATATGACAAAACCGTTCAGCCCAAAGGTGCTTTTGGCAAAAGCAAACGCTTTGCTGCGGCGCTCTTCCGCGCTCCCGGCGGATGCAATAAACGCCGGAAAAATCTCTCTTGTTCCGGCTTCTCATAAAGTCTGCGCAGACGGGCAGGAAATCGTACTGACCAATAAGGAGTATGAGCTGCTTCATTTCTTTATGGTAAATCCCGGACAGATTTTCAGCCGAGAACAGCTGTTAAACCGGATATGGGGATACGATTTTGAGGGGACGAGCAGAACGGTCGACACGCATATCAAAACCCTGCGCCAAAAATTGGGGGACGAAGGCCGGCACATTGTAACACTCATTCGATCCGGCTATAAATTCGAAGGCTGAGAGAAAGGCAGGGTTACTAATATGAAAATAAGAGATCACTTCCGTTTACGGACTGTCCGCCGGAAAATCATTATGATTTCCAAAATGGCCGGCGTCGTTTTAATCGCCTCTTATGTCCTGTCCACCCGCCTGCCGGTTGACCCGGATATTTCTTTCCTGATCTGGCTATGCTTTGTCATCGCATTGGTTATGGTACTCAACTATCTGATGGGGCGGTTTATTTCAAATCCCGTTTCCGAATTAAGCCGGGCCGCCCGCCAAATGGCTTTGCTCGATTTCTCGTCTCCATGCAAAATCCATACGAATGATGAATTGGGGGAGCTTGCGGAAAGCCTGAATAAGATGGCTGACAATCTGCAGCAGACGTTTGCTTCGCTGGAAGAGGCCAACCTGAAATTAGAACAGGATGTGGAACAGAAAAAACATCTGCTGGCCGAACGCAGGGAATTGGCTGACAATCTCTCCCACGAAATGAAAACTCCACTGGGTGTAATCAGGGCTTATGCCGAGGGATTGCAGGACGAAACAGACGAAGACAAACGACAGCGGTATTCGGAGGTCATTATAGCGGAAACGGAACGCATGAGCCGCCTGATTACCACGCTGCTCGATTTATCCGCACTGGAAAACGGGGCTGCCCTGCTTCGCCCGGAACGGTTTGATTTTACAGCGTTTCTGGAAATTGTGGCCGGACGGCTGCTGATCGACACTCCGGATGCCGATTTTGAACTGCGGTATGAACTGCCGGAACATCCGGTATATGTGCGCGCGGATAAAAGCAGGATGGAGCAGGTACTGGACAATCTTATCGTCAATGCCAAACGAAACGTCCGGCCGGGCGGCTTTTTGAAACTATCGCTGAAAGAGAATGACGGCAGACTGGTTTTCTCGATTTTTAACCAGGGGCCGCCGATCCCACAGGAAAGCCTGTCAAAAATCTGGACAAAATTTTATCGTGGCAGAAATTCCGGATATGGCGGTTCCGGTCTTGGCCTTGCGATCGTCGCACAGATTTTGTCCATGCAGGACCTGCCTTATGGTGCGGCAAACGAATCCGGAGGCGTCGTCTTTTACTTTTCGATTCCCTCTGTGAAATGAAAATCCATTTGAGACGGGGAATGCCTGCGTTGTGTAGCGGGGACTGACTGTCCTCCCCATATTATAAAGTCTCAATTTTAATTTTGCCTCGGTGCCGTCAGCATCAGGACGCCACAGCCCGCGGCTATTCAAAAAATGAACCGCCCGCGGGCCGTTATTTTTATCGTCAAAACTGCATGATAAGCTGACAAATACCGCATTTTCCCGACATATACGCTGTTTCTGCAAATTCCAGTTTCTTAATTCTTTCTTAAACTAACGTCATACCTGTTTTTTCTTTTCCAATTTGTGGTAAACTCTAATGAAAATGACGGCATGAAAGCGTTATTTAACCGAAAGAAAGCTGGCGAGGTACTTATGCTGTTTAATTCCATATCCTTCGGGATTTTTCTTATAATTGTATTTCTTTTATATTATATCGTTCCGCACAGATACAGGTGGGGATTTCTGCTGGCGGCCAGTTACGCCTTTTACATGAATCTGCATTTATGGTATGGCATCCTGCTTTTTCTGACGACGCTCCTGACCTATGCGCTCGCGTTGTCGTTTGAAAAGGCGCAGACCCAAAAGCGGAAACGGGGAATGCTGCTGCTCGGCATCCTGCCGCTCGTTCTGATTCTCGTTTTCTTCAAAACGGCGAATCCGGTTATACAGCGGCTGAACGAAATGATTTCGGCAGGCAGGCTGTCAATGCAGCCGCTTACGATGACCATTCTGCTTCCGGCGGGCATATCCTTTTATTTTTTCCAGTCGATGGGCTATCTGATCGATGTTTACCGCGGCAAAACCGCGGCCGAAAAGCATTTCGGGTATTATGCGCTGTTCGTTTCCTTTTTCCCGCAGCTCCTATCCGGGCCGATCGGACGGGCGGACGCGCTGCTCCCCCAGTATAAGAAAAAGCGTTCCTTCTCTTACAACAATGTGACTTACGGCCTGAAGCTGATGGCATGGGGCTATTTTAAAAAACTGGTGATCGCCGATACGTTTGCAATCACGGTCAATAAACTGTTCAACAATGTAAACAGTTATGTAGGGCTTGCTTTTATCGTCGTTACCGTGATGTTCGCAATAGAAATCTATTGTGATTTTTCGGGGTATTCCGATATTGCCGTCGGATGCGCCAGACTGTTCGGCATCCGTCTCATGACGAATTTCAAAAGCCCTTATTTTTCCTTTTCCATCAAGGAATTCTGGAGCCGGTGGCATATTTCGCTTTCCACCTGGTTCCGGGATTACGTTTACATTCCGCTGGGCGGCAATCGGGTTGCAAAGTGGCGCCATCTTTTGAATCTGCTGCTTACCTTTCTGGTCAGCGGCTTCTGGCACGGCGCCGCCCTTACCTACATCGTATGGGGCGGTCTCCACGGGCTTCTTCAGATCGTGGAAACGCTCGTTTATCCGAAAGGGAAAGCGCACAAAAAGCATTTCTGGCAGCTTCCGGTCACGTTCATCGTGCTGTGCTTTACCTGGATTTTTTTCCGGGCCAACAGTATGGAAGACGCGCTCTGGGTCATTTCGCGGCTGTTCTGGGATGCCTCAAGGCCGATCAACTATCTGAAAACGGCGGTAATCTGTCTGGATTTATCCTATGTCCAGCTTTTTGCGATGTGGATTCCGGTGTTGTTTCTGGGAATCTATGATTATCTGTCTTTAAAATTTGATGTGATCAAAGAATTTTCCAGGCTGAAATTCTTTATCAGATGGCCGGTATACGTACTCTTGTTAGTTACAATCGCATTATTCTGCCCCAAAGGGGTTGCTACGGAATTTATATATTTTCAGTTCTGACCGGAACAGTTTCCCGCCGCTTAGACGGAAGACATCTGTTGTCAGTCCTATGTAAATCGTTCGGGAAAGGCATGGTGATTTCTATGACGGAAAAAAGAAAAAAGAGCAGAAAGAAATATGATATTCTGCGCTTCGCGCTGAAATGTATCTGTATACCGGGAGCGGCCCTGATGATCATATTCCTGCTGAACAAATCCTATCGGAAAATCGATGAAGGAAAATATTTGGACGTCGCCAAATTTTCCACGCTTACGGCATACGAACCGGAAGTGAGAATCGGCAATCTGGGCAGTTCCCACGGGGCCTATGATTTTAATTATAATGCCCTGACAGAGCGCGGTTTTGAATGCTTTAATTTTGCAAATACGAGCCAGTCTTACAACTACGACTATGCCGTTTTAAAAGAATACGGACGCTATATGACGAAGGGCAGCGTCATGTTCATCCCGGTATCCTATTTCTCATTTAACAATGAAGTGACAAACGACAGCGAACGGGAAGCGATGAGTCTCCGCTATTATCACTGTCTTTCGCCGGAAAATATTCCCGACTACGATCTCTATATCGACATCGTTGCGCACAGATTTCCCATTTTATCCGCGGGCGAGGATATCCTGGAACTGCTTCCTGAGCTGAAGCTTTCCCTGATCGTCCATGCGGCGGAAGAGGAGATCGATGTGGCGGCGTTTACCGCCAGGGCACAGGAACGGTACAGCAGACATTTCGACAACAAAGACGAATATTTTCTGCCGGAGAGGATCGAAGAGCTCTATGAAATCATCGATTACTGCAAAGAACGGGAAATTACGCCGGTGCTCATTACAACACCTTTTTCCAAATATTACCGCGACCTGGTGTCCGAAGAATTTCTGACAGAGTTTGAAGATGTGGTAAACAAAATAGCAGCCGACACGGATGTCAGCTACTATGATTATTCTTATGATGAACGCTTTCGCGGCAATCTCTCTTATTTTATGGATGCAGACCATCTGAATGATGAAGGAGCCGCTTACTTCATGGAAATACTGGCGGAAGAAGTCCCGGAATTAAAGAGCCTTCTTTCGTAAACCGGAAAGGCGCATAACTGCGTCTTTTTCCACGCTTCTGTTTCCGCTCATATAGAAAGCGGCCACCGCGGTATCGTCCACTTCCGCTGTAATCTCGTTTTCGAGCATCCGGCCGGGGTGCATGCAAAATTCCAGCGTCCGGTGTTCTTTTTCCACTTTCTCCGCCATCTGAGGATACAACCTGACAATCCTGTCATAATCCATATAACCGCTCATCACAAGCCCCCACAAATACATCTGCCGCATGGAATGTATCCTCGCATAACGGTCCGCCTGAAACGAGAACAGATACAGCAGTCTGTTTTTGATAAAGTTGATCGGCCTGTATGTTTTCCATAATGAAGGTTTTGAAAGGAAAACGCCCAGCGCTTCTTTGGAATTTCTGATATATTCCACCGCATAGCGCTCTTCTTCGATGACTTCCGTCAGCGCTTCCCATACGACGGGAATCATATGTGCATGCTGATGGGAATCGATGCGGAGCCCTGTCTGCTTACAGGGAATCCGATGTTTTCCGGCAGCTTCCATACAGCGCAAAATTTCTCTCTGCCCTGTTAAAAGCTGTGCCTTAATTTCTTTTTTTAACTGTTCCTTCACCACTTTGCGCTTGCCGGGATGAAAAGAACAAAGAAAAAGCTTTCCCCAGGAAAGGCCGATACAATCGCTTCCTTTCCTTACGAGCAGCGGCGCTTCACCGCTCCCCGCCAGGCATTTTCCTTCCACGAAGTCCAGATGGATGGACATCCCCGGTAAAAAGGGCAGTTCCGGTATTGCTTCGACCAGCATATCCATACATTTACCGGAACATGACATATTTGTCAGAATACTGATGCTGTCCAGTTTTCCCGCTTTCATACATTCCAGTATATCCTGTGATGTATGAACCGTCAGCGCATAATCATCCGCATGAACATCCAGCTCAATCATTGTCGCTCTGCTCCCCGTTTTTTTTCAGGACGATGGTATCGATGATATACCGCGGCCTTTTTTTCGTCTCCATATAGATCTTTCCGATATACTCTCCGATAATGCCGAGGGACAGCAGGGTAATGCCTCCCATAATCAGCGATACGATCAGGCTTGTCGTATAACCGGGCACGTTATTGCCGAGCATCCAGTCAACCAGACTGATAATGCACATCACGAAACTGAAAATACAGACGATGAACCCGATAACCGCAATCATTCGGAGGGGCGTGACGCTCATGGATGTAATGCCGTCCATCGCCAGCGTCATCATCTTGCCCAGCGTATACTTGGAACGACCCGCTTCCCTTTTTTTCACATCAAAATAAACCACGTCGGAAGCAAATCCCATCGTCGGAATCAGTCCCCGCAGAAACAGGTTTGTCTCCCGGTATTCCGAAAGCGCTTCCAGCGCCTTTTTGGACATCAGGCGGTAATCCGCGTGGTTGGCGATGACCTTGCTTCCCAGCAAGTGCATCAGCTTATAGTAAATAGTCGCGCTGCCTTTCTTAAAAGTGCCGTCGGAATGTCTGTCGTTCCGCACGCCGTACACGACCTCGCTTCCTGCCATATAGCACGCCAGAAATTTATCCAGCGCTTCGATATCCTGCTGTAAATCGGCGTCGATCGTAACGACCGCATCCGCATGGTCTTTTGCCGTCATCATCCCTGCAAGAATCGCGCTCTGATGTCCGTAATTGCCCGCCAGGCTGACGACGGAATACAGCGTATCTTCCGACGCGATCTGATGCAGCAGCCGCAGCGTATTATCCCTGCTGCCGTCATTTACAAACATAATCTTACTGCCCTGCCTGATTTTTCCTTCCCCAATCAGTCTGCGCAGCTTATCGCCCATGACCCGCGCCGATTTCTCCACAACTTCCTCTTCGTTATAACAGGGAACGACCAGATACAGGACCGGTATTTTTCTTCCTTCACTCTCCATGCTGTTCTCCGTGCCTTTCTATCTGCCGTCCTGACCGCGGTAATATTCCATATACCATGCCGCAAACTGCCTGAGTCCTTCTTCTAACGGCGTATCCGGCTTAAAATCATAATCCCGCATCAGCCCGCTGACGTCAGCATAGGTCTGATATACGTCCCCCGGCTGCATCGGAAGATATTCCTTTACCGCCGTCTTTCCGAGACATTTTTCCAACGTTTCGATAAATTCCATCAGCTTCACGGGCTGATGGTTTCCGATATTATACAATCTGCTCGCCGCGCCTTTTTCATCTTTTCCGGGCGGATTGCAGAGAATGTTCTCCACACCCTTTACAATATCGTCGATATAGGTAAAATCACGGTACATATCGCCTTTATTGTAGATCTGAATCGGTTCGCCTTCCATAATTTTTTTCGTAAACTTAAAATACGCCATATCCGGCCTTCCGTAAGGACCATACACCGTAAAAAAGCGCAGTCCCGTTACCGGAATCCGATACAGCCTGCTGTAAGCGTAAGCCATCAGTTCGTTCGATTTCTTGGTTGCCGCATAAAGGCTGACCGGCTCGTCCACCTTATCCTGCGTGGAAAACGGAACCTTCTCATTGCCGCCGTATACGGAGCTGGACGACGCGTACACGAGATGCTCCACCGGGAAATACCGGCACCCTTCCAAAATATGAAAAAATCCCATGACATTTGACTGCATATAGGCATCGGGATTATCGATACTGTACCGAACGCCCGCCTGTGCCCCGAGGTTTACCACAACCTGCGGATGGTATTCCTGAAAAAGCCGGAATACATCGCTTTTTTCCGCGAGATTGCCCTTAATAAACGTATAATGTTCATATTGTTTTAAGACCGCCAGCCGGTCCGTTTTCAGGGAAACATCATAATAATCGTTCAGGTTATCGAACCCGATGACCGCCGCCCCTTTCTCGAGAAGGCTCTTCGACAGGTGGTACCCGATAAAACCTGCTCCGCCCGTAATCAAATATGTTTTCCCGATATCCAGTCCGTTCATGTGCCCTCCTAATTTTCTGCCTGAGAAAAATGTCTTCCCTTACGGCATTCTTCCCGGTTCTTATCAGCGTCCGATGCTGTAATACTCAATTCCTGCATCTTTCATTGTTTTGATATCAAAAATATTTCTTCCGTCATATACGAGCGGAACGCGCATCAGTTTTTTAAAGTCTTCCGCCGGGATATTCCTGATTTCTTTCCACTCCGTGAATACAAAACAGATATGTGCATCCTTCAGCGCTTCCTGTGCGGAATCTACATAATGAATCGTTCCTCTGCCGTGCTTTCCTTCCGGATAACGTTTTTTAAAGTTCTCCGCGGCAATCGGGTCATAAGCATAAATATCCGCACCGTTCTCTAACAGCAGTTCTACGTTATCGAGCGACGGAGCTTCCCGCAGATCGTCGGTTCCGGGCTTAAAAGCCAGCCCCAGAACAGCCGTCCGCAGATTCTGGAACGTAATCATCCGGTTGCTCGCTTTCTGATAAAGTTTCGTCTTCTGCTCCGCGTTCACATCAACCGCCGCCTCCACGGTCCGGAGCGTGTAGCCATGCTGATGCGCGATGTATTTCAGCGCCTTCGTGTCTTTCGGAAAACAGCTTCCGCCATAGCCGATGCCGGCATTCAGAAATTTCGAGCCGATTCGGGCGTCATAGCTCATGCCCTCCGCGACCGCGTCGATATCCGCGCCCACCAGTTCGCATAAATTGGCGATATCGTTCATATAGGAAATCTTCAATGCCAGAAAATCATTGCAGGCATATTTAATCATTTCCGCCGAACGTCTGTTTACTGAAACGATCGGAAGGCCGAACGGCTCGTATATTTTCCGTAATACCGCCTCCGCTTCCACGCTTTCGGTTCCGATGATGATTCTCGCCGCATGCAGCGTGTCATGCACCGCAGAACCCTGCGCCAGAAATTCCGGGTTGGAAGCGACTTCCACCTTCACATCCCGCACGAGGAAATCCCGGATAAACTGTTCTACCTTGTCGTTTGTTCCGACCGGGACCGTAGATTTTACGACGACCAGGCAATCCTGTTCGATGGATTCCGCAATCTGTCTGGAAACTGTCGCGATATAGCTGAGATTGGCGGAACCGTCCGGCTGCTCCGGCGTTCCGACACCGATAAAAATGGCCTCCGCATTTTTATAAGCGGTCTGATAATCCGTCGTATAGTGGAGTCTTCCGGCTGCGTTGTTTTTCCGCATCAGTTCCTCCAGCCCTTCTTCGTAAATCGGCGTAATTCCCGATTCCATCAGCTTCACTTTCTCCGCGTCCACATCCACGCAGGTCACGTCATGCCCTTTTTCCGCAAAACAGACCCCCGCAACCAGACCTACATATCCTGTTCCTGCAACTGCTATTTTCATTTCTTTTCTCCTTCTTGTATCAGTATGCGCCAATTTTGTTCCATATTTCCTTGTTTACTTCTCTTTCATCTGTATTCCCGTTCAGTTTCCCGGAAGCCCGTATTCGCCCGTCCGCTCCCCGCTTTTCATACGTATTTCTTTTTCCATCTTCCGTGCAAAATACAGGACGGCAGATAGCAGATCAGCCAAAGCCATTTCTGCCGCGCCCTTTTAAAAAGTTCTCCCGGACCGCATCCGGCAAACTTCCCGTAAATCTGATATAACAGCATCATCTTGACTCTGACGCGAAAACAGGTCTCCTTCGTATTCAGATAAACCTCGGAGCGGAGCATCATACCTTTGGGCGAATGAATTTTCATATTCCGTCCGCTTTGGGTCAGGCCGCCTTCGAGATAATCGCAGATATAAATGCCTCTGTTGACATGCAGCATCCGGTAAGGGCCGGACATCCGCATCCAGACAACGTCTTCCGGCATGTATTTTTCACCCTCGAATACGGGAAACGGATATTTTTGCAAAATCTCCGTATAAAAAACCTCCGCCTTGTCTCCGCCGATATTGCCGTTAATCCGGACGGACAGATAGGTGTCCAGCTTTTCATCCTCCGGAAAATACGCCGTATTAACGCGGCCGTCCTGATGGCATCTTAAAAAACTGTATCCACACAGTTTTTCGATATTCCGGTATTTTTCATGATAGGACAGAATCACTTCCACCGCATCGGGCGTCAGATAATCGTCGCTGTCCACAATAAATGTCATTCGGGACTTTATCTTCGCAATGCCGCGGTTCAGTGCGGTATGTTTCCCCCCGTTTGACTGTTTTTCATAATAAATGGGCAATTTTTTTTCCTGAATATAACGCCGCATCAGCTCTTCCGTGCCGTCCCGGCTCCCGTCGTCAATGACCATCCATTCGAAATCCTGACAGCTTTGCCTCTGCAGGCTTTCATAAAGCCTCGGAAGCAGATCAGCCCTGTTATAAGTTGGGGTAATAATTGTTATGCTGCTCATGTTTCCTTTTCCTGTACAATAAAAAATCGTCGCCTGGCAGCGACGATTTTATGAAATGTTTTCTACTGTCGCAATTTCCTGTATTATAAAAAAAGATAAAATTCCATTTAAATTTTACCTTATTTTATAATGAGATGCAATAGCAGATTATGCCCGTTCGATTTCTGCGGCGGATTTCGTTTTATGGACCGCAGACCGACATTCGCTCTATCAACCTGCACGGAATCCTGACAACGCCGGATTCCGTACTCTCCTGCTGTTCTTCTTCCAGCGACCGAATCAGAATTTCCGCTGTCTTTCTTCCAATCTCCCGCAGCTCGATTCTATTCGTTGTAAGGCCGGGGCGCAGATAGTCCGCCATTTCCCTGTCATCATATCCGGCGATGGAGATATCTTTCCCCACTTCCAGATGATTCTCATACAGATAATCATAAGCGCCCGCCGCCATATTATCATTCATACAGAAAATTGCCGTAACGCCTTCCCTGACCAGGTATCCGGTTTCCTCATATCCTGACTTTCTCCTCCAGTCTCCATATCGCACCCAGAACGGATTATACAAGATATTTCCCTCAAACAATGCCTTCTGATATCCGAGAAGGCGGCTTTTCGTATGCAGATTTTCCGCCGCACCGCCGATCAGCCCGATCTTCTTATGCCCTTTGGATATCATGTATTTCGTTATATCATATCCGCCTTTTTCATCGTCGATTACAACAGACGGATATTTTTCACACCCCGAAAGGCCATAGGCAAATACGACCGGAACGGAAAGATCCGGTGAAAGCCCGTTGATGACCCGGCAATGGCCCGCCACATAAATCAGTCCGTCCACCCGGATGGATAAAGCTGCCTGTACCACCGGATCCAATACCGTCTTCACTTTCTGTTCATCGTCAAACCATGTATCCGACCACTTATCGTACAGACGAAGATTCATCAGAATCGTTCTGTAATCATGATCTTCGCAGTATGCCATTGCCGCTTCTACAATCGATCCGGTGCTGAACTGGTTCAGATCTTCCGTAATAATGCTGATAATGCGGCTGTTCTGCTTACGCATGCTCTGGGCAAAAAAATTCGGCTGATATCCGATTTCTTTAATCGTGCCAAGCACTTTCTGTCTCGTCTCTTCGCTCATATTCGATTTGCCATTTAAAATATTGGAGACCGTACTCGGCGACACACCGCATATCTGCGCAATTTCTTTTACTGTAATCACATTATAATACTCCTTTTAAAGTATTATAAGTTTTTTCCTTTTTGCTGTCAAATAATCCCCTTACATCCGAAAAATACTGACACCCATGTCAATTTCGTTTGCCAGTTCCTCCAGCGCTTTTGCTACCTCCGCAACATCCTGAATCATGCCGTTGACCGTTTCTGTTGATGCAAGAGATTCTTCCGTGCTGGCCGCGTTCTCTTCGGCGATCGCCGTCAGGCTCTGTACAACGTCGATGACGTTGATCCGCTCTTCATCCATGTTGGAAATCGTAGCATCGATATCGGCGATTTCACTCTGCGTCACATCCACGTTATGGCTGACTTCCCCAAAGCAGTTCTTTGTATCCGAAAGATGCTCGCTCTGCTTCTTCATAATTTCCCGTACTTCGTCCATAACCTGTACCGCACGGGATGATTCTTCCAACAAAGCCTCGATAATTTTATCAATATATTTCGCGGAGTCGTTGGACTGCTCGGCCAGCTTCTTGATCTGCCCTGCAACGACAGCAAAGCCGCTCCCCTGCTCGCCCGCCCGCGCCGCTTCAATCGAAGCATTCAAAGAGAGCAGATTTGTTTCTTCGGCGATCGATGTAATCAGCTGCGCGGCATCCCTGATTTTTAAAACGGAATCATTGGTATTCAGCGTCTGCCTGTTGATCTGCTCTACCGCCGTTTTCGCCTTATCATTAATTTCCACCAAAATCTGCAGTGTTTTCAGCGCTTCGTCGCTGGACTGACTGATCCGCTGCGCAACACCCGAAAGCCTTGATGATTTTTCTTTGGTATTCTCAATCTGATTCCCGATATGAACAACGCGTTCCGATGCGTTCGTCGTTTCCGTCGCCTGGCTGCCCGCTCCCTCGGCAATATCCTGGATTGCCGTCTCGACATCCCTGATCGCATCGGATGTGGCTGACGAGTTCTTACTCATTTCTCCTGCAGTCCTCTGCAATTCACCGCTTTTTTCTTTCAATCCCATGACGACATTAAACATCGCGTCTATTAAAATTTTCATGGCATCCGCAATCATTCCGACTTCGTCTTTTCTGCCGCAATAGCGTTCCAGCCTTTGCCGTCCCGTAAAATTCAACGTTCCGATTTCCTGAATGATAGCCGCCTCGCCGCTTATCGCGCGGGCAATCATCGTCACGCTAAACCAGACCGCAAAAGATATGATGACAAGGACTGCCAGGCAAAGAACGCCGAGCATAATCGACAGCGTACGCACCGGTGCAAAAGCGATATCCCAGTCCGTCAGGGCAACCAATACCCAGTCCCGTTCTTCCATATAATATATCGCGGATATTATTTTTTTCCCTGTCACACTGTCCGTATATTCAAGAGACTGCGCCTGATTTCCCGCGCTTTTCGCCTGCTCTATCATATTCAGAAGATCTGTATTTTCAACCGTCGTTCCGATCAGCTCATCTTCCGGGCAGAAAATATAGCTTTTCGATGCGGAATCCAGCAATAAATAGTTGCTTCCTTCCTGTCTTCCGGCCAGTCCGTTCAATGTATCCCTCAAATTCCCGGCATAAATTGCCGCGCCCACATATCCCAATATCTGCCCGTCTTTATCGTTTACCGGATAATACATGGAGATAACCTGTGCTCCGGTGGACTTCGACGCCATGATTCCTGTATTATACATTCCCTTTGAAAGCGCATCCTGAAGCTGCTTTAATGCGTCTCCCTCCCTGAGGGTCACGCCGATCACGCCCTGTACATGGGAAGCGATTACCGTAGAGTTATTATCTGCGGCATAGATGTTTTCCAGATTGTCACCTGTGGCTGCATAAGCATCCGTGTATTCCTGAAGTTCTGCCTTTCCGGACTCATCCGCTGTATTCTGAAGCGTCTTCGCCATCGCCGGCGCCTGCGCATATCCAATCAGATAAGTTTCCGCCTTGTCCACATAATTTCTTACGATTTCAGCCTGCGTTTCTACAGAATTATTTAGCTGCTGAATAATAGACTCCTCCATGACTTTTGTCATCTGTCTGTTTGCGGCAAACCATAGTCCTGCCAATCCGATAGCAAGTATCACGATTGAAATCAGACTGATTTTTGCTGCCATTTTCATGTTTCTCATGATGATACCTCCTTGTTCGCTTTTGTCTCTTATTCGTGGTGCTTTTAAAGTAATTTTGTAAAACGATTTACATCTTGTAATTATATTACTGACTTCATTTTAGAATTGCAACCGTATTTTTTTCAATGTACATTATAAAGAGCAAAATAGTAATTTTTTCCGAAATATCGCAAAAATAACCAGTTTCATAAAACGTTTTATTGTTAATCGGTCATTTTGCGCAAAAAATCAAAGCAGAAAAGTCATTTCCACATGGCAAAGCCCGGTCAATAAAACCGGGCCGTTCTTTTAACTCTTCCATCCGCTCTGAACAGGAAGCAGAATTTTAATCCAAAACTTCCCGTCACTCTTCCTGTCTTCCATCATGCCGCCATACTTTCTGACAATTTTACGAACACTCCGCATCCCGATTCCATGTTTTGCACCGATCCGCTCAGGACCGTCCGTTTTCGTCCGATTATTTTCCACGGCTTCCTCATAGCTGTTTTCCATTTGAATGATGATGTGCCTTCCCTCTTTTGCCATCTTCATACAGAATAAAATACGTTCCCGCTGTGTTGACCGATACTCCGCTTCTATCGCATTATCCAAAATATTTCCTACCAGACTGCATAAATCCACATCATCGAAATCCTGTAAGTACAGTGGTTCGGATACATCATATTCCAATGTGACGCCTATCTCCTCCGCATAAGCTTTTCTTTCATTGAAAAGAGCATTCAGCACTTTATGACTGCATATAATGCGCTCTTCAATTCTGCCGAGAGACATGTCGAGCTTATCGATCAGGCTGATAATTTCCTCAACCTCTCCTTCCCTGGCCAAAGCGGCGATTGCACGCATCGTATGTTTCATATCATGCAGAAATGTGTCGTACTCTTCATGCAGTTCGTCCAGATCCTGATAATACTTTTCCCGCATTCTGGCACATTCATCGCGGGATGCTGATTTTGCGTTTTCCATTTTTCTGCCCCCTTCTCTTTTGTAATACAAACCTGTCCGGCCTTTTTGGGCATACTGCCCGCCAGTTTACTTCTATCTTTACGCAAAATCTTCATATATCGATTCTATTCGCCTGAAACATATTATTTCGGAATCGAACCAGCTTCTTTTTTGTTGAAAAAGCAAAATTTGCACGTTTTTTAGCATTAAATGCAAAAATAGAGTTATTAAAGCGTTAAATTTACCGTTTCCGTATTTTTTGCTTACAATGAAGAAAAATGAACACTTGTAACCCGCTGACGGATTCGCAAAGGTTGTGATATAAATGCAGTATATTTTGAACAGATTACAACAGGAATATGGATTTTCAGATTATCAGGTAAAACTGTTACGATTTTCTTTTACCGGAATTTTGTATGATGTGAGTAAGACTTTGATTTTTATAGTTTATTTTACTTACATAGGAAAGTTTCCCGAATTGATATTTGCGCTGATTCCGCTCATCCTGTTACGGACAAGAAGCGGCGGCATACATTTTCGGAAATACTGGACCTGCTTTTTCTTTTCTTTTCTTTATCTGTGTCTGGTAATCCACGTTTTGCCGGTAGTCATCCCGTTACACCCGCTTGCGGTTTATCCGGTTCTTGCCGTCTGTGCGGTCGCCGATTATCTGCTCGGTCCCAACTCGTTAAAGGAGAAAGTCGTTGTACAGGATGCCGCTTTAAAAGATGATCTGAAAAACAGACTCAGAAAAGCAAAAATCGAATGTTTCCAGGTAGTGCTGATCGTGGCGGTTCTGATGTTTCTATTTCCCGGAAACCGGTATCTGATCGTCAGCTTCTGGACCGTGGTGGTACACGCGGTTCAGTTGATTATAACTAAAATTATGAGGGAGGTGAGGTATCATGAAGAAATGGCTTAGGAAGAATGTGTTTGCGATTTGCAGCGCTTGTGTGGCGTACTCGACCCTTATCTACTTTGGTTCGCACAGCGTATTCTTTTTTGGAGAACCGGAATTCCCGGCAGAGGATTAAACAAAAGACAGAAATTCTGTTTGGAATTTCTGTCTTTTGTTATGTATTGTTTGGAAACATATTGTTTTATCCTCTGTAAATCGCTCGACGCTTTCGGCGTGTAAATCAGCTTTGGCATATTATAATCCCAGTGCCGCCTCTATTTCCTCTTCCGGCAGCCGGCCCTTCTCTCTGGCAGACTGTTCTCATTTCTTCCAAATCTCTCCTCGAAAAACTGGCCACGCGTTTCCACATAGCCATTTGTTTAGTAACTCCATTAGAGTTGCCAACGCTTTTAGCTGTCTACTTTGCGGTAGGACCCACCGCTAATAGCATAATACCCTATTCCCGAAACAAGAAGAACCCTGAAAAGGGGCTTCAGAACGAGTGCCGACAGCAGAACAGGCAGATAGAGCGCAGAACCAAGACACGGCCTGATCAAAATAAAAGCGGAATGACGTGGAGTTATAGAAATAATTCATAAAAAATTCAGTTTTCAAAATGGATTGTTCAATGTATAATAAAGGCAGTAGAAGAAGGTGATATTTTGAGTACAACAAAGCAGGCACATCAACAGGATTTAGAACGTCTGAAATCACTCCGATATATGGACGATGATTTTATGACCGTTTGCCTTGCAGATAATTTTGAAGGTGTGGAGCTAATACTACGGATTGTTTTAGGGCGAGAGGACATAAAAATTAAATCGGTTCGGACACAAGAGCTGATGAAGAATCTGCAAGGACGTTCGGCTGTTTTAGATGTTCATGCGATTGACAGCACCGATAAGGAATTTGATGTAGAAATTCAGAGGAAAGACGCGGGGGCAGGCGCAAAGAGAGCAAGGCATAACAGCAGTTTGTTGGATGCACATATATTAAAATCCGGTGATGATACGGAGGATATTCCTGACAGTTATATTATTTTTATAACAGAAAATGATATAATGAAAGGAAAACAGCCGATATATCCGGTAGAAAGATATGTCACTATTGGGAATAATAAGGTATTGTTTGGTGACGGTTCGCATATTTTATATGTTAATGGGAAATATAGGGGCAACGATGAAATCGGAAGGCTAATGCACGATTTTTCATGCACGAATCCCAATGATATGAATTACGAAGCGCTTGCTAAAAAAGCACGATATTTTAAGCAAGACGAGGAAGGAGTTGCTGTCATGTGTAAAATTATGGAAGATATGAGGAATGAAGCGGCAAAAGAAGCGGCATTAAATAATGCAAGAGAAACAGCCAGAAGAATGATTATAGATGGTGAACTCTCTCTTGAAAAAATTGCACGTTATGTACCATCTTTATCAATGGACGAACTAAAGGAACTTGAAGCCGAGGTTATGCAGTTGGCATAATCGGCAAAACAATTTAATCAAGGCACATTACCCTCAGTGAACAAGGTGATACACGCCCTGGTCCACTGAGGTTATAAATTCGTAGAATATCGGTTGATTGCAGTAATCAACCGATATTCTTTTTTCTACTTTATGTGAAATTCCTATATGTGGAAACTATTCACATTAAAATTATTGGTGAATTTAGATTATCTCTTTAGAAGTTCTTATATGTCGGTATAGCCCGTATTTTCGGGCTTTCCCG